>ERZ1049444.796-NODE-796-length-26923-cov-4.815840_pt1 | contig 26923 bp, 23 predicted proteins | sample MGYA00383101_ERZ1049444 | MGnify/ENA primary metagenome ERZ1049444 (study PRJEB29581, sample SAMEA5548371) | metagenome | biome: marine; feature: coastal; material: water | depth 50 m | study: Short-term variability in the microbial, nano- and picoplankton...
GTGTTTCCCAAATAAAACAAACAACTACTGAGTTAATTCAGTTTGCAAAAGAAAGCAACATCCCTGTGTTTTTAGTTGGCCATATAACTAAAGATGGTCAAATTGCAGGTCCTAAGGTTTTGGAACACATGGTTGATACAGTTTTAAATTTTGAAGGAGACAGAAACCATGTCTACAGAATATTACGTGCTCAAAAAAATAGATTTGGAGCAACCGATGAAATAGGGATTTATAAAATGATTTCTAAGGGAATAAATGCTGTTTCCAATCCAAGTGAATTGCTTCTTAATCAAAACGAAAATGGTTTGAGTGGTCAAGCTGTTGGAGTAACTGTTGAAGGTGTACGGCCTCTTTTACTTGAAATACAGGCTCTTGTCAGTTCTGCGGTTTATGGAACTCCGCAAAGAAGCAGTACTGGATTTAATGCAAAACGTCTAAATATGCTTTTAGCAGTTCTAGAAAAAAGAGCGGGATTTAATTTGGGAATAAAGGATGTGTTTATAAATTTTACAGGCGGAATCTCTGTTAATGATACTGCTCTAGATCTAGCTGTTGTAGCGTCTATACTTTCTAGTTACTATGAAGTGTCAATTAATAAAAATATCTGTTTTGCAGCAGAAATAGGTCTTTCAGGAGAACTTAGACCCGTGTCTAAAATAAATCTTCGAATAAAAGAAGCAGCCAAGTTAGGCTTCAAATGTATTTTAATATCTAAATTCAATAAAATTGATCTTAATAAGGTCAAAATTGAAATAAAATACATTGAAAAAATTGAGGACATAATATCGATCCTTTTCAAATAAAGATTAAAAATCATCTTTCAAATGCCGAGAAAAGCATAAATTTAAAAGTCAAATAGAAAAAATGGAAAAAATTATTAGACAGTTTTTAAACGAAGTGACTGAAAGGAATAAAAATGAACCTGAATTTATGCAAGCCGTCACAGAAGTTGCTGAAACTGTTATCCCTTACATAGTAACAAAAGATATCTATTATGGACAGAATGTATTATTAAGAATGGTCGAGCCTGAAAGAGTAGTCTCTTTTAGAGTAGCTTGGATTGATGATAATGAAGAAATACAAGTTAATAGAGGTTACCGCGTTCAAATGAATTCAGCTATTGGTCCATACAAAGGAGGTTTAAGGTTCCATCCCAGTGTTAACTTAAGCATTTTAAAGTTTTTAGCCTTTGAGCAGGTTTTCAAAAATAGTCTTACCACTTTGCCAATGGGAGGAGGAAAAGGAGGGGCAGATTTCAATCCTAAAGGAAAATCAGATACTGAGGTTATGAGATTCTGTCAAAGCTTTATGTCTGAATTGTTTAGACACATCGGCCCAAATAATGATGTTCCCGCTGGTGACATTGGAGTTGGAAGCCGTGAAATAGGGTACCTCTTTGGCCAATACAAAAGATTAAGAAATGAGTTTTCCGGAGTTTTAACTGGTAAAGGAGTGTCATGGGGAGGATCATTAATAAGACCTGAAGCTACTGGATATGGGGTGGTTTATTTTACTAATCAAATGTTAAATCATATTAGTGAATCTATTAAAGGAAAATCTGTTGTAATCTCAGGATCAGGAAATGTTGCCCAATATGCAGCTGAAAAATGTATCCAGTTGGGTGCAAATGTTCATACTCTTTCTGATTCTTCAGGTTATATCTACGATAAAGATGGCCTTAATTCAGAAAAATTAGCGTACGTGATGCATATAAAAAATACAAAGCGAGAAAGAATTAGTGAATATGTCAAAAAATATCCGAAAGCCAGTTTTCATTCAAAAGAAAAGCCATGGGGGATAAAATGCACCATTGCTCTTCCTTGTGCCACTCAAAACGAACTAAACATAAAAGATGCTGAATTGTTAAAAAAGAATAATTGCATTTGTGTTTGCGAAGGAGCCAACATGCCCGCAACTCCTGAAGCAATTCACTTTTTCAAAGAAAACAATATTTTATTTGCACCTGGTAAAGCTTCAAATGCTGGAGGAGTTGCAGTTTCAGGACTTGAAATGGCTCAGAATTCTTTACGCTATAATTGGACAAGAGATGAAGTAGATTCTAGATTAAAAAGTATAATGGCAGAAATACACAGCTCTTGTCTTAAATATGGAACAGAAAAAAATAAAGTTGATTATGTTAAGGGTGCAAATATTGCGGGATTTGTAAAAGTGGCAGATGCAATGTTAGCTCAAGGAGTAGTGTAATTTTTTTATTTTGATCGAAACTCCTGCAATAGTCATATCTACCATAAAATATGGAGACTCTAGTCTAATTGCAAATTGTTATACTAAAAGCAATGGTGTTAAAGGCTATATGTTAAATGGAATTTTAAAATCAAAAAAAAGAAACATTAACAAAGCTTTATTTCAGCCTTTTAGCTTAATTAGTATAATATCAGATCATAGAAAAAAAGAAAAATTAAATTACATAAAAGAGGTAAGAGTAAATAAGCCTATAACCTCTATTCATAATTCCATTTTAAAAACTTCTATTACTCTTTTTCTTTCTGAAGTATTAAAGAGTGTCCTTCAAGAAGAAGGAGGTAGAAATGAAAACTTGTACAATTTCCTTGAAACAATGGCTCTTTGGTTAGACCGCAATAATGCTAACCCTAATTTTCACATAAAATTTTTAATAGAACTCACAAGGTATATGGGGTTTTATCCAAATTCTTCAAATATTCATTATCAATGTTTTGACTTGTCAACCGGTTGTTTCACAAATAATAGTAATTCGAAAAACATACTTTTAGGTAAAGATTTAAAAAATTTTAAAAAAATTTTAGGCATGAATTTTGAAGGAATTGAAATGTTAAACTGGAATAAGAGTGTTCGCAATAGTTTGTTAAATGAAATTATTCGCTATTATAGTATACATTTACAACGTTTTAAAACACCTAAATCTTTATCTATTCTCCATGAAATTTTTAAGTAAAAAAAAATTAATTGTTTTATTATTCTTTTTTACTTACGGATTTTTAATTCATGCACAAACCATTTATGTTGAAGATGCAAATTCAGGTGAACCAATAGAAAATGTAGCTGTTTTTTCAATTGATAAAACTCAAAACACCTTTACAAATTATAAGGGCGAAGCAAATGTTGATGAATTCAATTTGTCTAGTCCAATAATTTTTCAAATAAATGGATATAACACTTTAACTTTAACTTTATCTTTAACTACGAAATTTATTACTATTCAATTAGAGCCAAAGGTGCAAAACCTTGAAGGTGTAGTTCTTTCGGTAGCCAGATCCCTGTCTAAAAAAAATAAAATTGCTGAAAAGGTCAATATTATTAATTCTGAAAAAATAAAAAAAAGTATTATCCAAACAGGTGCTGAAATTTTAGAATTAAGCCCTGGTGTTAGAGTTCAAAAATCGCAAGGTGGTGGGGGAAGTCCTGTTTTAAGAGGTTTTGAGGCAAACAGGGTTCTATTAGTTATTGATGGTGTAAGAATGAATAATGCTATATATCGTTCTGGACATTTACAAAATGCCATCACAATAGCGCCTCATAATCTTGAGCGAGTTGAAATTGTTTTTGGTCCTTCCTCAGTTGGTTATGGTTCTGATGCTTTAGGTGGGGTTATTCATTATTTTACAAAAACTCCAGATATTAATAGTGATACTAAAAACAAGAATGAATTTCATTCAGATTTTAATTCTGGTAATTTATCAAGCATAAATAATATTACATCTAATTGGAGTTTTAAAAAATGGGGGGGAATAACTAGTATTAGTTTTTCAAATTTTGAAGATATTCGGATGGGGCGAAAAAACTCACATGGATATAATAATTGGGGTTTGACTGAGTTTTTCTCTGAAAACACTAACTCATTTTATAAAGCTACACCAACACTAAATCCTAATCCATTAATTCAAAAAAAAACTGGATACAATCAGCTTGACTTATTTCAAAAATTTCGTTTCAAGTTAACTGGTCAAAATTATTTATCTCTAAACATACAATTATCCAATTCTTCTAATATTGATCGATATGATAAATTAAATGAAATAAGAAATGCAACTTTACGATATGCAGAATGGTATTATGGCCCCCAAAAACGATTTTTATTTTCTCCTAAGCTTGAGTTTTTCAAAGGAAATCCGCTACTAAGAAAAGGGGTCCTTACATTTGCCTATCAAAACATTAAAGAATCTCGAATAGATAGAAAGTTTGATAGTTTTAATAGGAATTATCAATTTGATGAAGTATCAGTTCTAAGTTTTAATGCTGACTTTAGCGCAATGCCATCTGATACCATTAATGCTTCTTATGGACTGGAGCTTATAAATAATAACATAATCTCCAATGCATATATAAAATCTTTAACTGTTTTAAATAATGAAATAACTGCGCTTGGTGCTCCCTTTGCAATTCCAACTAGATATCCAAGTGATGGAAGCTATTATAACAGCTTTGCTGCTTACATTAATTTTGTTTGGGAATTAAATGATTCCTTGTCGTTAAATGCTGGATCCAGGCTGACCTATACCGATCTTGGTGGTTCCTGGAAGGAAGAAGCTCTAGTTAATTCATTATTGGCTAAAGTTTCACTCAATAATTGGGCTCTTACAAATACCTTATCAATGATCTATAGTCCTATAAAAAAAATGCAATTAAATATTTTACTTTCTAGTGGCTTTAGAAATCCAAATATTGATGATATTGGGAAAATTCGAGAAAGTGGAGGATCGCTTATAGTCCCTAACCTCTTTCTTAAGCCTGAATATGCATATAATCTAGATTTAGGATTGTCTTTTGAATCTGAAAATAATCTTAACAAGTTTTCAATTAGAGGTTTTGGCTCACTAATATCAAGACATATTGTTCGTTCAAACTATACAATTTATGGAGATCAAAGTACAAATGATCCAAATACAATAATTTATGATGGAGAAGAGCTTCCCACTTTAGCTAACAAAAATATGGGCAATAGATATATTTACGGAGGTTCATTTGAAAGCTTCATTAGATTTAGCAATAAAATATATACAATGGCAAGTATCACATATACTCGTGGAAATAAAAATTTTAAAAATGGTCCTATGCCATCAATCCCCCCCTTTTTTGGAAAGTACGGTGTATATTATTCTGAATCTAAAATTAATGCTCAACTAGAGTGGAATTTCAGTAATGCTAAAAACCCGAATGATTACAGCTATGGTGGAGAAGATGGTTTGGATGAAACTCCTTTAATTGATGAAGGTAAATATGCAGGAACTCCAGCCTGGGAAACCTTTTCAATATCAGCAAATTTTAAATATCGTGAAAAAGTGACCTTTAAATGTGGCTTACATAATATCTTTGATACTCATTACAGAACCTTTGCCTCTGGAATTTCTCAGCCAGGAAGAAGCCTTCAGCTTGGAATTAGTGTAGACTTTTAAGTTCCTTTTTATCTTTTGTTTAAGTATTTATATTTTATAAATTGATTACTTTCGCTACTTCAGTAAAGTAAAGTTTTGATGGCATTTAAAGAATATGAAAAATTAGATCTCCCCTCAATTTCTCAAGAAATTTTAGATTTCTGGGAAAAGGAATCTGTTTTTAGAAAGAGTATAGTTCTTAGAGCAGGGGAAAAGCCATTTGTTTTTTATGAAGGACCTCCTTCGGCTAACGGAGTCCCAGGAATTCATCATGTAATGGCAAGAACTATTAAAGATATTTTTTGTCGATTCAAAACCCAGAAAGGTTTTTTAGTAGAGAGAAAGGCTGGATGGGATACTCATGGACTTCCTGTTGAATTAGGAGTAGAAAAAGAATTAGGAATTACTAAAGATGCCATTGGAAAAACAATAAGTATAGAAGACTATAATAATGCCTGTAAAAAGGCTGTTATGCGCTATACAAATTTATGGACTCAACTTACAAAAAAAATGGGGTATTGGGTCGAAATGAATGATCCATATGTAACTTTTGATCCAAAATACATGGAGAGTGTTTGGTGGTTAATAAAGCAAGTTTATGATAAAGGATTGTTATATAAGGGCTACAGCATTCAACCCTATTCACCAAAAGCTGGGACAGGAATTAGTTCCCATGAATTAAATCAGCCAGGAACATATAGGGATGTGACTGATACTTCTGTGACTGCAATGTTTAAAACTATAAAATCAAGTCTTCCCATATCTATTAAAGATGACGAGGATCTCTATATTTTAGCTTGGACAACAACCCCTTGGACGCTTCCTTCCAATACAGCTTTAACAATTGGTTCTAAAATAGAATATGTTATTATTAAAACATTTAATCAGTATACTTTTTTACCAATTAAGGTTTTAATCGCAAGGTTACTTATAGAAAAACACTTTGGAAATAAGTATGAGCATGTTAATAATGTTTCTAAGCTTCAAGAGTACAGTCCAAAAAACAAAAAAATTCCTTATTGGATTGAAAATGATTGTCTTGGAAAAGATTTAGTAGGTATTAGGTATGAGCAAGTTTGGAGGTCATCTCCTCTCCCTTTAAATAATCCAGAAAATGCATTTCGTATTATTGAAGGAAAATTTGTTACCACTGATGAAGGTACTGGAATTGTTCACACTGCTCCAACATTTGGAGCAGATGACGCAAAAGTTGCCAAAGAGTCTATTCCTGAAGTCCCCGCCTTACTTGTCCTTGATGAAAATAACAATCCCGTTCCTTTAGTAGATCTAGAAGGAAAATTTCGAAAGGAGCTTGGTTCACTTGCTGGAAAATATGTTAAAAATGAATATTATTCTGAAAAAAATATTCCTGAACACTCTGTAGATGTAGAAATAGCAATCCGTCTCAAAAAAGAAAATCTTGCTTTTAAAGTTGAAAAACATAAACACTCATATCCAAATTGCTGGAGAACGGATAAGCCTATCTTATATTATCCTCTTGATTCTTGGTTTATTAATGTGGAGGTTGTTCGAGATAAAATGGTTGCTCTAAATAATACCATAAACTGGAAGCCTAAGTCAACTGGTGAAAGGCGTTTTGGTAATTGGCTTGCAAATGCTAATGATTGGAACCTTTCACGTTCTCGATTTTGGGGGATTCCTTTACCCGTTTGGTGCTCTGAGGATAAATCTGAAATCAAAGTAATTGGCTCTGTTGAGGAACTAATAGATGAGATAAATCGGTCTATCCGTTTTGGATTTTCAAAAAATAATCCTTTTAAAGATTTTATAAAAGGAGATTTGTCAGATAAAAATTACAAAAAAATTGATCTGCATAAAAATATAGTTGATTCAATAATATTAGCTAATAAAGATGGAACTTCACCATTATTTCGTGAAAATGATTTAATTGACGTATGGTTTGATTCAGGTTCAATGCCCTATGCGCAATGGCACTATCCTTTTGAAAACAAAGATAAAATTGATAATGCAGAGGCTTTTCCTGCTGATTTTATTGCTGAGGGAGTAGATCAAACAAGAGGATGGTTTTATACTCTTCATGCAATTGGAGCACTTGTTTTTAATAAGATTGCATTTAAAAATGTTATTTCAAATGGTTTAGTTTTAGATAAAAAAGGTCAAAAAATGTCTAAAAGGTTAGGAAATGGTATAAATCCATTTGAAACTTTAGATGATTTTGGTCCAGATGCAACTAGATGGTATATGATAGCAAATGCAAATCCCTGGGATAATCTAAAATTTAATCTAGATGGTATACTAGAAGTCCAACGTAAATTTTTTGGAACATTATATAATACTTATTCTTTTTTCAGCTTATATGCTAATATTGATGGGTTCCTTCCGAATCAAAAAATAATTGAAAATGATAAAAGAAATGAGCTTGACAATTGGATTTTATCTGAACTTAACAGCTTAATTTTAGATGTAGAAAATTATTATGAAAGATATGAGCCCACAAAAGTTTGTAGATCTATTTCAGAATTTGTTCAAGAAAAATTAAGTAATTGGTATGTCCGCTTAAGCAGAAGAAGGTTTTGGAAAGGATCATATGGTTTAGATAAAATAGCCGCCTATCAAACTCTTTATGACTGTTTGGTAACCATTTCAAAACTTGCCGCGCCAATAGCACCATTTTATATGGATCATCTGTTTCGGGATTTAACTAAAATTACAGGTGTGTTAAACCCAATTTCAGTTCATTTGTCAGATTTTCCATCTGCTGATAAGTCTATGATTAATGAAATTCTCCAGGAAAGAATCAATAAAGCCAGAATTATTACATCTCTGGCTTTGTCTCTTAGAAAAAAAGAACAAATTAAAGTGAGACAGCCCCTTCAAAAAATAATGATCCCTGTTAATTCTAAAAAAGAACGTCAAGATCTTTATTTAATTGAAAACCAATTAAAATCAGAAATTAATGTAAAGGAAGTAGATCTTATTGACAATAGTAGTGAATTACTAGTTAAGGAAATTAAACCAAATTTTAAATTATTAGGGCCTCGTTTTGGAAAAGACATTAAGCTAATTGTATCCTTAATTAATCAAATGAATACTGATGAAATTATAGAATTAGAGCAAAATGGGGAAATTCAGTTAAAGTTTAATAAAAAAAATATTACATTAGCGCGAAATGATGTAGAAATCAGTTCTAAGGATATTGAAGGCTGGTTAGTTGCTCATGGTAATGGAATTACAGTAGCTCTTGACATTAAGCTTAATGATAAGTTAATTAATGAAGGGCTTGCAAGAGAATTTATAAATAGAGTTCAAAATCATCGTAAAGATCTAGAATTAGATGTAACTGATACAATTGAAATATTTATCACAAATAATTCCATTTTAGATAAAACGATTTCATCTTTTAAAAAATATATAAAAGATGAGACACTTGCCTCTTCAATAAATATAGTTGACAAGGTTCATGGTGGTATAAAATTAGAATTTAATAAAATCAATATTTCTCTTTTAATTAAAAAAACAAATTAATGGAAACTACTAACCGATATTCTGACAAAGATCTAGAAAAATTTAAAAACTTAATTGAAGAAAAAATTATTAAAGCTAATGCAGATTTAGATCTGCTTAGAAGTTCATACATGAATGACGGCAATAATGGTACTGAAGATACATCTCCAACTTTTAAGGCTTTTGAGGAAGGATCTGAAACTATGTCCAAGGAAGCAAATACTCAACTTGCTTTAAGACAAGAAAAATTTATTCGAGATTTGAATAATGCATTAATAAGAATAAAGAATAAGACTTATGGTGTTTGTCGTATAACAGGAAAGCTAATCAATAAAAAACGATTAACTCTAGTCCCCCACGCGACCTTAAGTATTAAGGCTAAAAACATGCAAAAATAAAATATTTACACATACTCATATTGTGTTTTCCCTTTATTATAAATGGACAAAATAAATTTAATAAACATTTTGATTCAAAAAATATTTCTATACTTGAATTAAATCTGCCTTGGATAAGTTCTATCAATATAACAAATAGTAAGTCTGAATTTATTGAAGTTGACTATACAACTAGAGGGGAATATAAAAACTTTACATTTTTATATTCAAAACTGAAGAGAGATAGCTTATTTATTAAAGAAAAACTAATTTCTAATTCAATAAAATTTAATGATAAATTAAGTGTTCATAAAAACCTCTCCACAAGTTTAAATATTTCTCTTCCTAAAAAACTAATCCTTCAATTGTATGTTGAGAATGCTTCAACAAATATTTATGGAAAAGTCCGTAGTATAAATATTTCTCAATCAAGAGGTGAAATATATCTTAGTGAATGGAATAGCCCAGGACTAATAAACACTATTTCTGCTGATATAATTTTTAATAATCCTAATATTAAAATTTTATCTAATTTGAAAAAAAAAATTAATTGTGAAGAATCTAATTCACATGATGTTTTGGAAATCAAATCAGTGTCTGGAAAAATAAATTGTATTCTATTTTAAATTTATATAGTCAGCTTTATTATATGAAAGAAATTATTTGGAATTATAGTTTTATATTTAGTTGGAGTGGAATTAATAGAAAATGAGAAAATTGAGATATTTCATTAGATTAAAAAAATAAGATATTATACTTTTGAAAACGAAATGAAAAATAATTTTGTTAAAAACATAATGCCTTTGCAAGGAATTATAATAATTCTAATAATTCTAGCAATAGATCAGTTATCAAAATTTTATATAAAACTCAATTACCCCATAACCATCTATAGTAATGAGGCTATAGTTAATTGGAACTTTTTTAAAATCCTTTTTGTGGAAAATAAAGGAATGGCAATGGGGGCAAAACTAAACGACATTATACCTTTTTTGCCAGAAAAGACTTCCAAATTATTACTTACGTTTTTTAGGCTGATAGCTATCTGCGGAATTGGTTATTGGCTTCGAAATCTATATAAAAAAGAAAGTTCTACCTATTTAAGATGGTCTTTGTGTTTAATCTTTGCAGGTGCTCTAGGGAATATTATTGATTCCGTATTTTATGGTTTGATCTTTAGTCACAGCTATGGACAAATTGCAACTTTTCTTCCAGTTGAAGGTTATGCTCCACTATTTTTCGGTAATGTTGTGGATATGATTCAATTTCCACTAATAGAATGGACTTGGCCAAAATGGATTCCTATAATTGGCGGAGAAGATTATTTATTTTTTCAATATATTTTTAATGTAGCTGATGCTTCAATTTCGATAGGAATTACAATTTTAATTTTTTTCAATAAAAAAATTTTTAATCAAAAAGAAAAAATAGAATCTGGAGTTACAGCATAATTTAATTTTATGTCAAATTCTGAAATATCCTGTATTAAATTCATTGGCTCAAATAGTGATAGTCCAACTTTTACTGTATCTTTTTTACATTCTTCTAAAAATCTGTCATAATAACCTCCACCATATCCAACTCTACTTCCTTTTAAATCAAAAACATATAAAGGAGTAAAAACCACATCAATTATTTTAGGAGAAATAATGTTTCCGTTTTGAGGTTCTGGGATTCCAAATGAGTTGGTTCTCAATAGTGTTTGATCATTTAATATAACATGTTCTAACAAATTTGGTTTAATAATTCTTGGCACAATTACTTGTTTGTCTTTACCCATAATAATCGAAAGAAGTGGAGATGTATCTATCTCATTTTTATTTGAAAGACATAAAAAAATATGGAAATTCTCCATGTGCCAAATTGGTATTTTTAAGCATTTATTAGATAATGAAATACTCCGTTTATGTATTTCGCCAATAGATAACTTGTCTCTTTTATTTTGATATAATTTTCTTATTTGTATTTTAGTTTTCATCATGAGTTAACAGTGTAAATTTAAGTGATTATTGTATTACAAATAATAACTTTAAAAAAGAAAACCATTAATTTAGCTTAATGAAGGTAACTAATCTTAAATTACAAATAATGAGTTTGCCGGAGAGCCCCGGAATTTATAAATTCTTTAACGATGAAAATAAAATTATTTATGTAGGAAAAGCCATAAACCTAAAAAAAAGAGTAACATCTTATTTTAAGAAAAATCATTCTCATTTTAAAACAAAACTTCTTGTAAAACAAATTATAAAAGTTGAAAATATTGTTGTAGAAACAGAAATAGATGCTTTATTATTAGAAAATACTTTAATTAAAAAGTTTAAACCTAAATACAATGTTCTTTTAAAAGATGACAAAACATATCCATGGATATGTATAGAAAGAGAACCAAAACCAAAAATATTTTATACTAGAAAGGTCAATAAAAATAAAGGTCAATATTTTGGTCCATTTACAAATGTAAAAAGTGTTAAGTTTTTAATTAAGTTAATTAAAGATGTTTATCCTTTTTTGAATCACGAACTAATTCACTTATTAAAGAAAGAAAAAAAAACAATTAGCTCCAATGAGATTGATAAAAATTTATTAGAAATCAAATTAATGATCAAGGGTAATTTTAAAGCCTCTATTGACCATTTTAAAAATGAGATGGAGAATCTTTCAGTTTTAACAAAATTTAAAAAAGCTCAAAAAATTAAAGAAAAACTTGAGGTTTTATATAATTATCAAGTTAAATCAACAGTTGTAAATCCAAAAATATCAAAAGCTGATGTCTTTTCGATTTTCTCTGATGATAGTTTTGCCTATGTAAACTTTATTCAGGTCTCATTTGGCGCTATAATTAGTTCTTATACGATTGAAATTAAAAAAAAAATGAATGAATCTAATAATGAAATTTTAAGAATTTCATTAGTTGAATTAAGACAGCGGTTTAAATCAAATTCAAATCAGATTATACTTCCGTTTAAAATTAGTTTAGGCCCTAAAATAAAATGCATAGTGCCAAAAGCGGGAGACAAAAAGAAACTTCTTGAATTGTCTCTTAAAAATGCAAGATCATATAGAATGGAAAGGTTTAAGCAAAATAAAATTTTAGATCCCGAACGACATATTAATAGAATAATTTCACAGATGAAGTCAGATTTAAAACTGAAACAAAGTCCTACTCATATAGAATGCTTTGATAATTCTAACTTACAAGGCAGTAATCCAGTTGGTTCATGTGTTGTGTTTAAAAACTGTAAGCCTTCCAAGAAAGAATATAGACATTATAACATTAAAACTGTTTCTGGGCCTGATGATTTTGCATCTATAAAAGAAATTGTATACAGAAGGTATAAACGTCTAAAAGAAGAGAAGGCTTTGTTGCCACAATTAATAATCATAGATGGTGGTAAAGGTCAGTTATCCTCTGCAATCAAAAGTCTTGACAGGTTACATTTAAAAGGAAAAATTGCTGTTATTGGTATAGCTAAACGATTAGAAGAAATTTTTTATCCTGGTGATCCAGTACCTCTTTATCTAGATAAAAAATCAGAAACTTTAAAAATTATTCAGCAGTTAAGAAATGAAGCTCACAGATTTGGGTTAAAACTGCATAGAAATAAAAGAAGTGAAAAAGCTCTAAGTTCATCTCTAGATAATATTAAAGGCATTGGGTCTAAAACTCAGATAAAACTCATTAAATTTTTTAAATCTTTCAAGAATATAAAAACGGCGTCAAAAAACGAACTTATTGATGTTATAGGAAATTCAAAAGCAAAAAACCTTTATGAAAATTTACATTCAGTCGACAGAAAATAATATAATTTGACATTATGTATTTATTTTTACAGCAATCCTTAAAAAAGGAAAAATTAAAATTTATTTATTTGGCCCTTAAAAGAGTTTTTATATTTTTTATGTTTTTTAATTTTTTTGTAGATTCTCCAAAGATTATTGCCCAGGAGAATGAAGCGATGAAAAAAGTTGTAGATTTCTCTGCATTTAAAACTGGTGAATGGCTTCAGTATAGAATTCATTATGGGATTTTTAATGCCAGTTATGCAACTCTATCTCTTAAACAAGAAAAAATCAAGGGAATTAATGTGCTACATGCAAAAGCATATGCAAGAACAAAAGGATTATTAAGATTCTTCTTTAAATTGGAGGATATATACGAAAGTTATTTTAAGGCAAAAGAGATTGAACCATTAAGATTTATTCGAGATATTTATGAGGGTGGATACACAAAAAATAAAATTATTGATTTTGACTCTGAAAATAACTTAGCTTTTGTTGATGATATAAAAAATAATATTCAAAGCTCACACAGAATTAAAAATAACACTCAAGATTTAATTTCAACCTTTTACTATCTAAGAAATTATTTTCCAAGAGACAATATAAGTCAAAATGAAAGTTTTAATGTTAATGTTTTTTTTGATGAAGAAAACTATGATTTCAATTTAAAATTCATGGGAATAGAAATTCTCAATACTAAATTTGGTAAGGTTGAATGTCTTAAATTAATTCCAGTTGTACAAAAAGGGAGAGTTTTTAAAGATGACGAGAGCATTACCCTTTGGGTATCAAATGATGCTAATAGAATTCCTATTCGTATCAAAGCTGATATTGCAATTGGTTCTTTAGATTGCGATCTAGAAAATTTTAAAAACATAAAACACCCATTTAAAATTAAAATTAATTGACAAACATTTAATAACTTTAAGTTTGACTCTTAAATTTTTCATTTCATTTTTAAGACCTTTGAAAAAAATACCTTTTTGAAATTCAACAAATTAATCATTTTATTATTCTTTAGTCTTGTAATTCAAGGGTGTGAATCAGCTAAAAATAATCTTACTATTCAAGATTCTTCCCAAGTTAAATATGTTCCAAATATTCGCTTTGGTTATGATTTGAATAAATTTAAAGTTGTAGAGAAGAAAATAAAGAGAGGAGACACTTTTGGCGCTATTTTAGAAAATAATTCGATAGACTATCCTGAGGTATACAAGATTTTAGAAAAAACGAAAAAGCAAGTAAACACTCGCAAACTTGTTGTTGGGAAAGCATATAAATTACTTTTCACAAAAGATAGTATATCCTCTCCAATTGCTATAATATATGAACCCGATGTTGCAACATATTGGAAGATTCAATTGCGAGATAGTGTTTTTGGTGAAACCGTAAAAAAATCAATAAAAATTGTAACTCTTCAAGGTTCTGGAGTTATAAAAAGCTCCCTTTATGAGACAATGTTAGAAAGTGGTCTTAATGATCAGTTAACATATTTTTTATCTGATGTATATGCCTGGACTATTGACTTTTTTAGACTACAGAAAGGAGATAAATTTAAAGTGATTTATACAGAACGGTTTGTTGATGATTCAATTTCATTGGGTGTAAATCACATAAAAGCAGCCTATTTTGAACATAAGGGAAAAGGGTTATATGCTTTTGAATTTGAATCTGATAATGACAAAGGAATAATAGATTACTTTGATGAAAATGCTAAAAATCTTAGGAGAGCCTTTTTAAAAGCTCCTGTGAAATTTAGTAGAATTTCATCAAGATATAACCTTAAAAGAAGGATAGCATATTATGGAAATAGAATCCGTCCTCATAAAGGAACTGATTTTGCTGCAAGTGTTGGTACGCCAATTATAGCAACAGCGTCTGGAAAAGTTGTTAAAGCATCCTATACAAGAGGTAATGGAAATTATGTTACTGTCAAACATAATAATACATTCACTACACAGTATTTACATATGAAGAAAAGAAAGGTTCGAAAAGGACAAAATGTTAAACAGGGTGATGTAATAGGATGGGTTGGAATGACTGGGAATACATCTGGACCTCATGTTTGCTACAGGTTCTGGAAAAATGGGAGACAAGTAGATCCTTTCAGACAAAAACTACCTCAAGCGAAACCTATCTCTAAAAAACTGAAAGCGGAATACCTCTCATTTATGGACCCTATTAAAACAGATTTAGACTGCGTTCCTTTTGAGCCAGAATTTTTAAAAACTTTAGTTAATCAAAACGAAGAAAATCAAACTAATGACGTTAGTGAATAAAAATCCTCTGAAATTAGAGGCGTGGAAAAAATTAGAAAAACATTTCAAAGCAACTAAGAATATTCGTATTGATGAATACTTTAAAAATAATTTTTGTCGAGCTAAAGAAATGAGTTGCTCATGGGAAGGCTTTTTTATAGATTATTCGAAAAATAAAATTGATAAAAAAAGTCTACTCCTGCTAAAAGAATTAGCTCTTGAGGCTAATCTTCCTGAAGCCATCAAGGCATACTTTAAAGGTGAGCAAATTAATAAAACTGAGAAAAGAGCTGTTTTGCATACAGCATTGAGGAATTTTTGTGGGAAACCAATATTACTTGATGGAAAGGATATTATGCCAGAGATTCAAGTCGTTAGAAATAAAATGAAAAAGTTTTCTAACAAAATTATTAATGGACAATGGAAAGGCTATACAGGAAAACGAATAACTCATGTAGTTAATATTGGAATAGGAGGATCAGATCTAGGGCCTTCAATGGTTACTGAAGCGCTGAGTTTTTATAAAAATCATATTAAGACCTACTTTATTTCCAATATAGAAGGTGATCATGTTATAGAGGTGCTAAAAAAATGTCCTGTAGAAAGCACGCTATTTATAATAGTTTCTAAAACATTTACAACTCAAGAAACTATTTCAAATGCAAATAGAGTCAAAAAATGGTTTTTAAAATCTGCTTCTCCAAACTCAATTTCTAAACACTTTATAGCGATTTCAACTAACCTTGAGAAAATATCAGAATTTGGAATTAACCAAAAAAATGTTTTTCCCATGAAAGACTGGGTGGGTGGAAGGTTTTCTTTATGGGGTGCAGTTGGACTTTCAATTAGCCTATCTGTTGGATATGAAAACTATGAAAGGCTGCTTAAAGGTGCAGGCAATATGGATTTGCATTTTAAAAACACGCCTATTGAGAATAATATTCCTATTATTTTAAGTTTTATTAGTCTTTGGTATAATAATTTTTATAAGTCTGAGAGCGAAGTCGTAATCCCTTATTCAGAATACTTAAAAAACTTTCCTGCATATCTTCAACAGGCATCAATGGAAAGTAATGGAAAAAGTGTAGATCGAAATGGATCTCAAGTTGATTATCAAACGGGTACTTTGATATGGGGGGCTACTGGAACCAATGCCCAGCACGCATTTTTTCAATTAATCCACCAGGGAACTAAGCTTATTCCTGCAGATTTCATTGGCTTTAAAACTTCATTATATAATGAACGTGAACATCAAGATAAATTAATGGCAAACTTTTTTGCTCAAACTGAAGCTTTAATGATTGGTAAAAATGAAGATGAACTTAAAAATGAAGATGTTGCTAATGAGTTGGTTCCTTTTAAAACGTTTAAAGGAAATCGGCCTAGTAACTCAATATTAATTGAAAAACTCAATCCATATAACCTCGGTGCTTTAATAGCAATTTATGAGCATAAAATATTTACTCTAGGAGTAATATGGAACATATATAGTTATGACCAATGGGGAGTTGAGCTTGGAAAAAAACTTGCTAATAAAGTATTAGAAGACTTTGAATTAGAGAAAAATAATCCTCACGATATGTCTACAAAACAATTAATTAAGCTTTATAAGAATCCATAACAATAATTATCGCGGAGAATTTTTTATTTAAAAGAAATATCTGTTACTAATAATTGAAGTTTTGAATTTCCATTAAACTCATTGTTTTGAAGATGGGCAAGAATTGAAAATTTGTTTTTCATTTTGATTTTAGAAATATACTCCCCCATTTCAAAGCCAATTCCTGAAAAATTAATTTCTGCTCCATCTTTGATTTCTAATCTAAGATGATTATTATCGGCTCCAACTAATTTTGTACCTCCATTATCTACACAATTTTTAATATAAAAAAGAGGTTGTCTGTTAAATGGTCCAAATGGACTCATTTGGTTAATAATTCTATAAACTGGTTTAGTAAGTTTATCCAAAGTAATTTCCATATCATAAGTGATACTTGGAACCATTTGGTCTGGTAATATTCTGGCAGAAACCTCTTTTTCAAAAGCTGTTTTAAAATCAGAATACTTGGAAGGCTCAAGAGTAAGTCCAGCTGCGTATTTATGTCCTCCAAATTGGATAATAAAATCCGAACAAGCCAATAATGCTTCATAAACGTCAAAACCCTTAACAGATCTTACAGATCCTGCATAAATATCACCTGATTTTGTTAAAACAACTGTAGGTCTATAATGATGCTCAATTAATCTAGAGGCTACAATTCCAATAACACCTTTGTGCCAGTCTGGACGAAAAACTACAGTTGATAAATTATCCAATTCTGATAAAGTTTCAATTTGCTCTAAAGCCTCGTTAGTTATTTTTTCATCAAGTAATTTTCTTTCAGTATTAAATAACTCAATTACTCTTGCTTTTGAAGATATCTCATTTTCCTTTTTATTTATTAGTAATTCAACAGCATGTTTGCCGTGTTTCATTCTACCTGCAGCATTAATTCTAGGTGCAATTGTAAAAATTAAGTCTGATACATTTATTTTCTTTTTTTTTAAAAAATAAGTAAGTCCTGGTCTTAAATTTTTATTTATCAATTTTAACACTAATGAAGCAAGTAGCCTGTTTTCTCCTGTCATAGGAACTATATCGGCACAAATCGCTATTGCAACTAAATCTAAATATTCTAAAATATAACTAAGCCCTTGATCTTTGTCCTGCTCGATCGCCTGGATTAACTTAAATCCAATTCCACAACCACATAAATCCTTATATGGGTATTCGCAATCACTTTGTTTGGGGTTTAATATTGCTGTTGCTTTCGGCAAGGTTTTTCCTGGATTATGATGATCACAAATAATTACATCTATACCATATGAATTAGCCATCTCAACCTGTTCAACGGCTTTAATTCCACAATCTATAACTATGAGTAAAGCAACCTCTTCTTCTTTTGCTTTTTCAATACCTAATTTAGATAGTCCATACCCCTCATTATATCTGTCAGGTATATAATATATGATATTATCATTTTGTGCAGTTAAATATGAATAAAGCATTGCAACTGAAGTAGTGCCATCAACATCATAGTCCCCGTAAATCATTATTTTTTTACTTTCAATTAATGCTTTCTTTATTTTATTAGCTGCACCACCCATTCCTTTCATTAAAAATGGATCAATCAAATCTTCTAGTTGTGGACGAAAAAATGTTTTGGCTTCTGAAAAAGTATAAACATCTCTTTTAACTAAAAGTTTAGCAATTATGTTTGAAACATTTAATTCATTTGCTAAACTAGAAACATTATTAGAATCTAAATCTTTTGATATCCTCCATGATTTCTTCATTAATTATTTGTCTATATATGGAGAAATTGATATTACAAATTCTCCTTTTGGTTTATTTTCTTTAAAATAATCAATCGCCTCTTTTATTGTGCCTCGAAATTGTGTTTCAAACTTTTTAGTAAGTTCTCTTACGACACTAATTTTTCTGTCTTTATTAAAATAATGCATAAATTGATTAAGTGTTTTTAAAATTCTATGAGGAGATTCATATAAAACTATTGTTCTTTTTTCCTTAGCCAAAACTTCTAGTCTAGTTTTACGTCCTTTTTTATTTGGTAAAAAACCTTCAAAAACAAACCTGTCGGTTGGAAAACCACTTTGAATAAGTGCAGGAATTAATGCCGTAGCTCCTGGCAAACAAAAAACATCTATTCCCTTTGCTATTGATTCTCTTACTAAAAGAAATCCTGGGTCTGAAATTCCAGGAGTTCCAGCATCTGAAATTACAGCAATTAAACTCCCTGCTTGAAGTTTTTTTAAAATATCCTCTAGCTTTTGGTGCTCATTATACATGTGAAAACTTTGTGATTTTCTCTCAATTGAATAGTAATTTAAAAGCCTTGAGCTTGTTCTTGTGTCTTCTGCTAAAATTATATCTGAATTTTTTAAAATATCAACTGCACGATACGTCATGTCTTTTAAATTTCCAATTGGTGTTGGTACTATGTATAATGGCATTTAAAAAATTTATCTAGAATTAATTGAATTGTTTTTTTAAAAAATTAAAAAATCTTTTTTCGACAAGTAAGTTATCATTCCAAGAATTATATTCTGGTTTAACTTTGTTTTGAATAAAATTATATGTTGAATTCCAATCATCTATGACGGATATTTTTCTCATCACTTTTTCATATTCTTCTGATTTATTGTCAAATAATTTCTGAATAAATGCTAAACGATCATTCACGTCAACTTTTAATATTTTAGCAAAGCGATCATTAAGTTTTGTCTGTATTTGATTCTCATTTTTATGAGGAGAGGTCTTCTTTTTTTCAAACAAAAAATTATTTGAATTGCCATTTAACAGATCTGTATTAAGCTCATTTTCAGGCATTTCTGGAATCATCTCTTTGATGGTTTCAATTAATGGAGGTGTTGTATCCTTTTCATCCTCTATATTTGAAAGATTATTTTCAGGCATTACCTGAAGATTATTTTTTGCTAATTGTTCTTGAAAATTTGAATATTCCTTTGAAGAATTAATATTTTTTAATAGAATAGCTTTTTCGAAAAGCTCAATGACTAGACTATAATATTCATCTGGTGAAGAGTTGATCTTTATTTTGGAAATCTGATTAGCTAAAGAAATAATTTCTGAATGTAATGATTCTTTCATCAGTGTTGTTTTTTAATACCTTTGTTATTATAGATCAAAAATTGAATTCTCCCAGTTTGAAAATTACAAAATGTTTTTAGAAAATACAGTAAAGTCATGTGAACAATTTGGAAGTATTGAGGTTATTTGTGGATCTATGTTTTCAGGAAAAACGGAAGAGTTAATTCGTAGAATAAAAAGGGCTCGTCTTGCAAATAAAAAAGTTAAAATTTTTAAACCTTTTTTTGATAATCGATATGATAAAACTATGATTGTTTCTCATGATAAAAATCAGTTAAAGGCTAAGACTATAGAATCCTCTCAAGAAATAATAAAACATATAAAAGGTTATGATATTATAGCAATTGATGAAGCTCAGTTTTTTGATGTGGGAATTGTTAAAGTTTGCAATAAATTAGCAAATCAAGGTTTTCAAATAATTATTGCTGGTCTAGATATGGACTATAAAGGGAACCCTTTTGGTCCAATGCCTAATTTAATGGCTATTGCAGAAGATGTTACCAAGTTACATGCTGTTTGTTTCAGAACAGGAGGTCAAGCTCAATATACTTTTAGAAAAAATAAAGATGAAGATTTAATTGTAATTGGAGAAAAAACAAACTATGAAGCACTAAGCAGGTCTGCTTTTTATAGTGTTTTGAAAAAAAATAAAAATTGACGACGCTAAACATATACTTTGATAGACTGTCTCATAATTTAAATTTTTTGAGGTCTAAGATATCTCCTAAAAGTGAATTAATTGCTGTTGTAAAAGCAAATGCATATGGTCACGGCGCCATCGAAATAGCAAAGTGTCTAGAAGGTCTAGGTGTGCGCAAGCTTGCTGTTGCCTCAGCATATGAAGGAAAAATACTACGTAAAAATGGTATAAAGTGTAATATCATTGTTTTCTATCCTTACACTTCTGATCTTTCTAAAATCATTAAATTTTCCTTGGAGCCGGCCATATTTTCAAAACGAATGTGGGTTGATTTAACTTCTGAGTTAAAAAAACTTGAACTAACTAATTTCCCTGTTCATCTTAAGTTTAATACTGGTTTATATAGAATAGGTTTTGATGCTAAAGAAATTGGTTGGATTAAAGAACAGCTCACAAATTCTTCTTTTAAAATAAAATCAGTTTACTCACACTTATCTTCAAGTGAAGAAAAAAGAAAAAATAATTTTACGGATAGTCAAATAAAAAAGTTTGAAACAATTAAAAGTTTATTCCTTAATATTGACAATAGCATAAAATTTCATCTGTTAAATAGTTCTGGGATTTTTAACTATCCTGAATGTAATTATGATTGGGTAAGAGCAGGTATTTCTTTATATGGATACGCAAATAATATAGAATGGGATAAAAACCTTTTGCCTGTAGCAGAATTAACTACAAAAATTCTTCAAATTCATAAATTAGAAAAAAATCAACTTGTAGGATATAATAGCGGGTGGATTGCTAAGAAAAAAACCACAATTGCGGTTATTCCTCTTGGGCACGCAGATGGTATAGGTAGGTGTTTTGGAAACAGCAATGCTCCTGTTTGGATTAAAAACAAAAAAGCTGAAATAATTGGCAATATATGTATGGATATGTTCATGGTAGACATTACCAATATAAATTGTGTTGAAGGAGACGAAGTTGTGATTTTTAATAAGAAAAAGCCCGCTAATACATTTGCAGAATCAGGAGGGTCAATATCATATGAATTATTAACTAGTATGGGTAGTAGAGTAATTCGTAATTATTTTTAATGAATTTGTTATAAATAATTACGAATCTATATTCTAATAAAAATTAATGTACTTTTGGGCATCATTAGAGATCCTATGAAGTTAGCTGTAGTTGGAGCAACAGGTATGGTGGGAAACATTATGCTCCAAATTTTATCAGAAAGAAAATTTCCCTATAGTAATTTAATTTTAGTTGCCTCAGAAAAATCTGTAGGCAAAAAGATTACTTATAATGAAAAGATTCATGAGGTTATTTCTTTAAAATCAGCCATTGACTTAAGTCCTGACCTAGCACTATTTTCAGCTGGAGGAGAAACTTCACTCAAGTGGGCGCCTAAATTTGCAGAAAAGGGATGCACTGTAATTGATAATTCTTCAGCATGGAGAATGGATCCTTCAAAAAAACTAATTATTCCAGAAATAAATGCTAATATTTTAAATTCTCAAGATAAAATAATAGCTAATCCTAACTGTTCAACAATTCAACTGCTAATGGCTATTGCTCCAATTCATATGAGATACGAAATTGAGAGAATGGTTATATCTACATATCAATCGATTACCGGAACAGGTGTTAAAGCAGTTAAACAATTAGAAAATGAACTGAATGGAGAAAAAGGCGAAATGGCTTATCCCTATCCTATTCTTAAAAATGCCATTCCTCATTGTGATGTTTTTCAAGAAAATGGATACACAAAAGAAGAAATGAAATTAGTTAATGAAACACATAAAATATTAAATAATTATAATATTGGAGTTACAGCAACTGCTGTTAGAATTCCTGTTGTAGGTGGACATAGTGAATCTGTAAATATTACTTTAAAAAATAATGCTTCCGTAGATGAAATCAAAAGGCTTCTAAACAGTACAGATGGAATAATCGTTAAAGATAATCCTGCTAATAATTCATATCCAATGCCTATATGCTCTGAGGGTAGTGATAATGTTTATGTTGGAAGAATCCGAAAAGATTTTTCTAAGACAAATTCATTTAACCTCTGGATAGTTTCTGATAACCTTAGGAAAGGTGCGGCTACAAACACAGTTCAAATAGCCGAGTTTCTTATTCAAAACAAACTAGCCTGAATAATTTTCCATAAATTTTGTTGTATAATTTCCTAAAATAAAATCAGGATTATCCATTAGTTTCCTATGAAAAGGAATCGTGGTTTTAACACCTTCAATCAAAAATTCATCCAATGCTCTTTTCATTTTATTAATAGCTTCTTCTCTAGTTTGAGCTGTTGTAATTAATTTTGCAATCATTGAATCATAATATGGAGGTATTGTATATCCACTATATACATGAGTGTCAAGTCTAACTCCATGACCGCCAGGAAAATGAAGTGTTTCGATTTTTCCAGGACATGGTCTAAAATCATTTTCTGGATCTTCAGCATTTATTCTACATTCTATTGAGTGCATTTTAGGTAAATAATTTTTTCCAGAAATAGGAATACCATAAGCAACCTTTATTTGCTCACGGATTAAATCAAAATCAATAACTTGTTCTGTTATTGGATGCTCAACCTGAATACGTGTATTCATTTCCATGAAATAAAATTTTCTATTCCTATCTACTAAAAACTCAACAGTTCCTGCTCCTTCGTATTTAATAGATTCAGCCGCCTTAATTGCTGCTGCGCCCATTGCTTTTCTAAGCTTATCTGTCATAAATGGTGATGGAGTTTCTTCAATTAGTTTTTGATGTCTTCTCTGAATTGAGCAATCTCTCTCAGACAAATGACAAGCCTTTCCATAAGAATCGCCAACAATTTGAACTTCTATGTGATGAGGATCCTCTATAAGTTTTTCTATATACATGGATTCATTACCAAAAGCAACTAAAGATTCTGCTCTTGCGCTTTCCCATGCCTTTTCAATTTCATCAGAAGACCAAACCGCTCTCATTCCTTTTCCACCACCACCCGCAGTTGCTTTCAGCATAACCGGATAGCCTATTTTTTTTGCGAAAATTTTAGCTTCATCTAAAGATTCTAATAATCCCTCAGAACCAGGAATTGTAGGAACTTTTGCTCTTTTCATTGTTTCCTTAGCAGCAGCTTTATCTCCCATTTTATCAATCATCTCTGCTGATGCTCCAACAAATTTAATATTGTGTTCTTCACAAATTTTTGAAAATTTTGCATTTTCAGATAAAAATCCATAGCCAGGGTGTATTGAGTCAGCATTTGTTATTTCTGCAGCTGCAATAATATTTGCAGGTTTTAAATAAGATTCTGAACTTTCAGCTGGACCAATACATACTGCTTCATCAGCAAAACGCACGTGTAAACTTTCTTGATCTGCTTTTGAATATACTGCAACAGTTTTTATTCCCATCTCTTTACAAGTTCGAATAATTCGCATTGCTATTTCACCTCTATTGGCTATTAATAGTTTTTTAAACATTCTATAAAATGTTAGAAAGGATCAACTAAAAAAAGTGGTTGTTCATACTCTACAGGAGTTCCATCATCAACTAGAATTTTAATGATTTTACAATTCATCTCTGATTCAATTTCATTGAAAAGTTTCATAGCTTCAATAACGCACAGTATGTCTCCCTCTTTAACCTCTGTTCCAACTTCAACGAAAGCTGGCTTATCTGGAACTGATTTTCTATAAAAAGTCCCAATCATTGGAGATTTAATAACTGTATATTTGTCATCTTCATTTTCAATAGATTCTTCATGATTATTTTCTTGACTTGAAATATCTTGAATATTTTTTTCGTTTGATAGCTTTGATAGAACAGGTGCAGATTCAATAGTTGTTATTGTGTTTTTTGTTGCTGAATTAGAAGTTTTAATTGTGATCTTAAAATCTTTCTTCTCAATTTCAACTTCATAAGCTCCTGACTTGGCTACAAATTTGATCAGATTTTGAATTTCTTTAATATCCATATTTCAATTTACTAATTTTAAATTGCGTTATTCGGCAGCTATTCCAACTTGACTATTAAGTGAAGATAGGATTTTTAATTAAAAAAAAATTCTAAACTTGAGCAATTTCAGTATTATCAACTATAACCTTTCCTCTATAGTATAATTTTCCTTCGTGCCAATGTGCTCTATGGTACAGATGATTTTCTCCTGTAATTTTACATGTAGCTATCTGCTTATCTGAAGCTTTATAGTGAGTGCGTCGTTTATCTCTTCGAGTTTTTGAAATTTTTCTTTTAGGATGAGCCATTTTAAACTAGTTTTTATAATAAATCTTTCAATTTGTCCCAGCGAGAATCACTCTCCGAGGGCATATTTTTTTCTTTGGGGTCTAATAATTTTAATTTTTCTAGAATTTCTGAATTTAAAGATCCATCTTTTATTCCAGGATGAATTTTTCTAAGCGGAACTGAAAGAACAACCATTTCATAGATATAATGAGAAATATCCATCTGATAACTTCCGTGAGGTAAAATCAAAATTTCATCACTTTCGTCATTATAAATCTTTCCGAATTTGACAGCTAAATTGAGTTTGCTTAAAATAGGCATTTCAAAATATTCCATTGATAAATCGCATGGAACTGAAATTTCCCCTTTTGTCTCAAAAAACAGATGTAACATTCTTTCTTGTTTTTCAAATTCTAGCTTTGTTTCTAATTCAACACTTTTAAAATCAAAATAATCAAAACCTTCAAAGAACTTAATGTCAATAACAAAACTAAAACTATGTTTACCTCTCTTTAAACCTGCAAAATTAATTACAAAGGGGTTTAAACCTCTCATTTTAGTAACATTTGAGGCCGCAAATTTAAAAATTTTTTTTTAAATCTATTGTTTTTGTTCTGCATTTGTTAGATAAAATCATTTAAAATGATTCCTAAATTTAAAAATTTTAATGGATTCTAATAATGCTGCTTTGAAAGAATTAAAGTTTGCAATTCCTTTTCCTGCAATATCGAAGGCAGTTCCATGATCTGGGGATGTGCGAATCAAACTCAACCCTGCTGTAAAGTTTACTCCATTTCCGAATGATAAGGTTTTAAAAGGAATAAGCCCTTGATCATGATACATAGCTATTACAGCATCAAATCCTTTATAATTTTCAGAAGCAAAAAAAGTATCCGCAGCAAATGGACCATAAACCATGATTCTGTTTTTATTAAGCTCCTCAATAGTAGGTTTAACAATTAAATCATCTTCATTGCCAATCACTCCATTATCTCCACTATGAGGGTTTAATCCTAATACGGCGAGTTTAGGCTTTAAAATTCCAAAATCATTTTTTAAACTTATTAATACTTGATTAATTTTAAACTTTAAGAAATCGGACGAAATCATTTCTGCAACTCTGTTTATTGGAATATGATCTGTAACAAGAGCTACTCTTAAGTCATTGGATACCATAAACATTAGAGAATCCCCATTAAAATTCATGTCTAAATATTCAGTGTGACCAGTAAATTGAAATTTTTGTGATTGAATTGATTTTTTGTTTATTGGAGCAGTTACTAGAACATCTATTAATTCGTTTTTGATTGCTTCACTTGCTGTTTTAAGAGATTCAAATGATATAACCCCAGCTTCTTCACTCTGAATTCCGAAATTAACATTATAATTTTTTATGTCAATTTCAAATACGTTAAGTTTTCTGTTATTTAAATCATGAATTTTATCAATATAATTTAATTGAGTTTTATTATTAAAATGTTGTTTTTGGAATTCGACTATATTTTTGGAAGCAAAAAGAATTGGAGTCATAAACTCATACAAGCTTTTATCTTCAAAAACTGAAAGAATAATTTCCAGTCCTACACCGTTTGGATCTCCGATTGATAAACCAACTTTTATTTTGTCCATTGATTGTTTTTAATTCTCCAAATTAACTATTTTTACTTTCAAAGGTAAATAAATTTAACTGTCATGTTTACAGGAATCATAGAGTGTCTTGGTGAGATAAAATCAATTACTAAGAGTGGTACAAATATTAATTTTACTATTAAAAGTTCATTGGCAAATGAATTGAAAATTGATCAAAGCATTTCTTATAATGGTGTTTGTTTAACCGTAGTTAATGTTACTGAAAATTATTTTTCGGTCACTGCTATAAATGAAACGCTGCTTAAAACTAATTTTAAAAGTCTAGATGTCGGAGATTTAGTTAATCTAGAGCGCGCCATGAAAATCAATAATAGGCTTGATGGGCATATCATTCAGGGACACATAGATCAAACAGGTGTTTGTACTTCTGTAAAGAATCAGGATGGAAGCTGGATTTTTAATTTTAAATTTGATCCTTTACAAAATAATATTACGAT
>ERZ1049444.805-NODE-805-length-26720-cov-37.326270_pt1 | contig 26720 bp, 28 predicted proteins | sample MGYA00383101_ERZ1049444 | MGnify/ENA primary metagenome ERZ1049444 (study PRJEB29581, sample SAMEA5548371) | metagenome | biome: marine; feature: coastal; material: water | depth 50 m | study: Short-term variability in the microbial, nano- and picoplankton...
ATTGGCGGAGAGGGAGGGATTCGAACCCTCGATACCGTGAGGTATACACACTTTCCAGGCGTGCTCCTTCGACCGCTCGGACACCTCTCCTGATAACTCTTTGTTCAACCTGCGCTTAATAAAAAGGGGGTCGAAGTCACTTTTGCAAAAAAATGACTTCGACCCCCGTTCTCACTATTGCTGGTGTAGAGTCTATAGTTCACCTCAGCCGCATCCCGGCACACAAAGTCATCGTTACCGTTGCTCCCTTCCAGGCCTGGCGGAGTTCACAATTATTCATTGCGAGAGGACCGAGGTGAGCGCGAATTATATATCAATAAAAATATTTTGCAGGTTTTTTTGCCGATAACAGGCACATTTCTCATGCGTATTACCCCATCTACAATTCGAGCCCCGAAGGTCGGGAGCTACTGTGAAGATGGGCCTGTAGCCTTAAAGTGGGCGATGACAGTTTGGGAAAAAAGCGCATAGCTTTGTAGTGTGTCGCGAGCGTTTGCCCAATGGTTTGCCGGCAACAGCAATTTGCCGAACCCGCCGGTTTGCGCCAATAGACGGTTAATCTGGTCGATAGCATCGTCTGGTGTGCCAACAACCGCGAAATGATTTTCGATGAGCGTTTCAATCAGGGCCTCCCTCGAAAGGAGCGAGGGTGTTATCCCCATTTCAGCATACAGCGGACCGTATTGATCGATACCCGTTAGTACCTGATGCATCGCTTTTTCCCTTGTTTCGGCTAGATGCATAGGCGCGACTAATGTCCATTTGTCCCTTTGCGCCTTGCGCCCGTTTTCCTTTGCCTTACGTGCATAAATCTCCCAGTGACTCGGAAGCGCGCCAAAGCCTGCCGGCGTCGTTGCGCCTACTGAAAGTAATCCATAGTCGTGTATGCCAGCGATTTGCGCGCTCTCGGGAGATACCTGTGCAGCTAAAGCGATAGCAGTCGGTTTATCCGTTACTTGCTGCTGCTGAAGCTGGGACAAAAGTTGCTCGACTCCTGATCGAATGTTCTTTGCTAAGGGGGGAAGAATACCAAGGCCGATGTTGCTCGGTTGTGCATGTCTGACTATTGCATTGACAATATCTCTGACATGCGGGTTGACAGCTGATTCACCGGTTGTAGGCATCACAAACGAGTCAGCAAACCAGAGCGCTTCATAATTTAGCAGAGGGAAGTCGGGCAGAACCCAATTTTCCTGTGATTCTGGGTCGCCACGGCGCAGTTCGTTGTCTGTCGGCGTCACGATGAGGCCAAATTTCAGATTGAGCATGGTGATGTCGTGTCCTTTTGGCAATAATGAGCAGTCGATGTATTTGCGTCAAATCAAATTGGGTAACTAGCACCCATAGGAGACGAAGTTGAATGAAATAGTACCTGAGGCAATCCGGCATCCTGCCATCAGAACCGAAATGGTGGAAGCCAATGGGTTGAATTTTGAAGTGGATAAATGCGGCAACAGTGACAAATTAGCGATTTGTTTGCATGGTTTCCCAGAACATAGTTTTTCTTGGCGTTACCAGCTCCCTTTTCTAGCAGAACTGGGTTACGAAGCCTGGGCGCCGAATTTAAGAGGGTATGGTGGGTCCGATAAGCCTCAAGGCATCGAGAACTACGCCATGCAACACCTGTTGGCGGATGTGGCTGGTTTGATCGATCAAGCGGACAAAAAAGAAGTTGTCCTGATTGCGCACGATTGGGGTGCGGTGATTGCTTGGCAATTTGCAATGCAGCAAGTCAGAGCGTTGAGCCACCTGATTATTTGTAATGTGCCGCATCCCGGTCCAATGGACAAGGCATTCCGTAAAGGTTTCGCCCAACTCAAAAAATCCTGGTATATCTTCTTTTTTCAGATACCTTGGCTACCCGAATACCTGTTTGGGCGCGATAATAGTCATGCGATGGGTGATATGATTTTGAATTCATGCTGTGATGCCAATATGTTTCCCGAAGAAGTCCTCGAGGTTTATCGACGCAATGCCAATCAGCCGGGCGCGCTGACGGCCATGATCAATTATTATCGTGCTGCGTTGCGGCGTCGCGCCGGTTTCTCTGATCAGCCCTTCAATGTGATTGAAGTGCCGACGCTGATGATCTGGGGCGAAGACGATATTGCATTAACAAAAGATTCCACGCTCGGCACTGAAGAGTACGTGAGGGATTTCAGTATTCGTTATCTGCCTAGAGTATCTCACTGGGTACAGCAGGAAGCGCCTGACGCGACTAACCAAATGATAGGGGCTTTTTTGACGTCAGCGCCTGTTCCGGAAATGAGTTGGGAAATGAAGTTGACAGTCTAACAACCTAGAGTGGGCGAAAACCCAATCTGAACGCTACTTGTTCAGGTGGCGGTTGAAAACCTCCGCGAGATAGCCTTCACCCTGACGTTGTGTTAACCAGGCGTTGACGAATTGCTGCCAAATGAGATCTCTCGGTAACAAAAAACCTTTTTCTTGAAAGCTGAGTGTTTTCCCGGGCATCGCAGCACAAAGTGCCGAGTGTTCACCTGCCTGCACCGCGACTTCGATAGCATCTGTAATCATGACATCTGCGCGCCCCTTGATGATCTCGTTGAAGATTGTTCTATTGTTATCATGAACTCGGATCTGTGCCTGCTTGATATGCTCAGCCACGAACTTCTCGTTTGTGCCGCCCGGGTTTACGACGAGGCGCGTGGCAGTGGAATCTATTTGGTCAAGTGTGCTGTACTTTGATATATCCTGGCATCGACTAATCGGTGTTTTACCGCCAGAGTGATATGGCTGTGAAAATAGCGCTACTTTCTGGCGTTGAAGGTTCTTTGATATCCCGCTCATACCTATATCAAAGTGACCGTTTGCCAGATCATTCATCAGGGTTGGCCAGGATGTCTTGACCAAAGCAAGTTCGACGCCGAGAGCTGCGGCGAGATTAGCAGCCAGTTCAATATCTATACCCTGATACTCATCCCCCTTGAGATATGAGAACGGTGCGTAGTCTCCGGTTGTGCCGACTCTTAACGTGCCTGTTAGTGCGATCCGGTCTAGTCGAGTACCGAATTTTTCAATTTCAAATAATGCGTGAAACAAAGCGTGTTTGGTGGCGTCAGATAAACCTTCTATATCGACTGACTGAACAAATTTGTTGGCCAGAGATCGATCTGTAATGGGGTATGAATCTGCGACTGCCTCGACGATAGATGTGCCCAAGGTGAGTAACCGTGGTCTAATGTCGGTGTTGAGGTCGTAATGCGGCGGCTCGAATGGCCGGCCGCCTGTCCACTCGGCAAACCAATACCGCTGAATCTCTTTCGCCGCCTCTATTTGCATCGCAAAGAAAATCCGACTGGACGCCGGTGTGAGACCATAATTCAGCGCGTCCTTCGCGGCCTTCTCGATGACAACGGCTTCTCGATCAAGATCTTCGATTGCAGTGTTACTTTGCCACTTGGTTGCAGCAACATCTTTCATCAGGTCGAGTCGATAGCCGATCTGATCAAAAAGCGGCTCAACGCTTCTTGCTGCCTCAGGGTTATTGTCTTGGTTGACGGATGCTGCATTGACGACGTTAGCTAACGCCATTAGGCAGAGTAAAATACTACAGTTTAAAAGTCTGGTGCGCATGATGGTATCGTTGAATTTTTCAGAATCATATCACGAGATCGATTGAGCTCGACGCTACCGATAATGCTTTTAAACCATGACTATGGTAGTTTGCTTGGCGAAATGGAAAAGCAGGAAAAGTAAATGTCTGAAGCACTGTTGTATCAGCAGGAAGGTCATGTTGTTACTCTGACCTTGAACAAACACGAAACTAGGAATGCCATCTCTGAGGATGAGATGGTAGATGCGATTGTTGCCGCCTGCAGCAGAATAAACGCAGATAATAGCGTGCGTGTTGCAATTATTACCGGCGCCGGAAGCGCATTTTCTTCCGGCGGGAATGTGAAAGACATGCGAGACAAAACGGGCATGTTTGGCGGTACTGGCACTGAAATTCGAGACGGTTATCGAAATGGAATTCAGAGAATACCTCTGGCGATACAGCAACTCGAAGTGCCGATTATCGCAGCTGTCAACGGCGCAGCAATTGGCGCTGGTTGCGATTTGACGATGATGTGCGACATGAGAATTGCCTCTGAAAAGGCAATTTTCGCTGAGAGCTTCGTCAAGGTAGGGTTGATACCCGGTGACGGTGGTGCCTGGTTTTTACCCAGAGTTGTCGGTATTTCTCGCGCTAACGAGATGGCATATACAGGTGAACCTGTTAACGCTGAAACAGCATTGGCTTGGGGTATGGTATCTAGGGTTGTTGCCCCGGATGAATTGTTAAACGCGGCAAATGAGCTTGCTGCCCGAATAGCGGTAAATCCACCCAGTGCGCTGCGAATGACGAAAAAACTATTAAAAGAAGGTGAGCATATGCAATTACCATCGATTTTGGAGATGTCAGCGACGCTACAATCGCTCGCACACCAAACGAAGGATCATGCTGAAGCAGTCGATGCGATTATTGAGAAACGAACCCCTAATTTCACGGGTGAGTGATGTCTAAGTCACGGCGATTATTTTGAAACTAGGTTTCTGTCTATATAAGTATTTTCCCTACGGTGGTTTGCAAAGGGATTTTATCCGGATGGCACGGGAGTGCCTACACCGTGGGCACACGGTGAGGATTTATGTGCTTAAGTGGGCCGGACCGATCCCAACGGATCTTGATATTACCGTCATACCGGTCAAAGCATTATTCAACCATAACAAGTATCGAAAATTCTCAGAAGCACTGGCGCTCGCGCTTGCAAAAGACCCGGTAGATTGCGTTGTGGGCTTTAACAAAATGCCAGGCCTCGATATTTATTATGCGGCGGACTCTTGTTACGAGGAAAAGGCGCGCTCCCAGCGCGGTTGGCTCTATCGCCACATGAGCCGATACAAACATTTTTCTGCATATGAATCATCGGTGTTCAGTTCAGAAAGTTCGACCGAGATTATGAGTATCTCCGATGTTCAAAAACCCTACTTTATTCAGCACTACAGTACACAGGAAAAACGCTTCCACACATTACCCCCGGGCATTGCCCATGACAGGATTGCACCCTCGAACGCGGCCGCGATCCGTCGTGATAAAAGGGAAAAACTTGGTCTGAAGAAAACTGACAAACTGATTTTGATGGTGGGATCTGGCTTTGTAAAAAAGGGCCTGAGAAGGGCGATTCTGTCGATTCGCTCATTACCTACTGAATGGCGCAAACGAGTAAAGTTTATTGTCATCGGCGAAGACAATGCGAGACCATTTAATCGCTTGATTAAACGTCTTGGCATTGAGGAAAACGTCAAGATACTTGGCGGGAGCGGTGATATACCGGCGTTTCTGTTGGCAGGTGATTTTTTGTTGCATCCGGCACTCGACGAAAATGCGGGGATGGTGTTGCTTGAAGCAATGGTTGCCGGACTACCTGTTTTGGCGACGGAAGTTTGTGGCTATGGTCACTATGTTGAATCTGCTGAAATGGGTCGTTTAATACCGGAGCCCTACGAACAAGCTTGTCTAAATCAGACCCTTCTTTCGATGTTAGTGAAGAATCATCGGGAACGTTGGATACAAAACGGCCAAATCTTTGCTGAAACATCGGATATCTACTCTTTACCTCAGCGCGCTGTGTCTGTCATCGAGCAGGTGATGGACAGACACTGACCGCGTTTATTTACTTTCGGGAATACACATCTTCAGTTTCATCGGGTCTGGTCTTGAACCGACGATGAAACCACCAGTATTGTTCTGGTGCCTTGCTAACAGCCGCTTCAATCAACTGGTTTATCCGATTTACATCATCTCGCTCAGAGTCAGAGGGGAAGTTCTCCAGTGGGGGCGATATTCGAACGCTGTATTTCCCTGTCTCAGGATTTCGAAAGTGACTAAATGACACGACGGGAGAGCCAGTGATTTTTGCAATTCGGGAGGTTGCAGTGATTGTTGCCGCGGAAACGCCGAAGAATGGGCTGAAAATTGCGTTTCTGCGTCCATAGTCCTGATCAGGTCCGTACCAAACAATATGTCCGCTTTTCAGGTTTTTGATAACCCGGCGAATGTCGTTGCGCTCAATCGCCTCTGGGAAGTTCTGCTCTCGGCCATTTGTCATTACCGCTTCCAACATCAAATTTTTGTTACGCCGGTACATAACGTCGAAAGGTACGTAACGTCCTAATGCCGCACCGCAAATATCAAGGGTCGAGAGGTGCATGCCCATTAGTATCACACCTTTGCCTTTGGCTTGTGCTTCCCGTAATACATCCAAACCTTCAAATTCAACTCTGCTCAGAATACTGTCGGGCCCTCTAAGCCACGCAAGGCCTGTTTCGATCATACTGATGCCCCCGGACCTGAACGTTTCTCTGGTCAGGTGTGTCAGCTCTTCAGCAGGTTTATCGGGAAAGCAAAGTTGGAGGTTGATTTCTACAATATGTCGCCGCCTTCTGGCAAGGTGCCAGGTGATTGCGCCGAGCGCCTGACCAACGCTTGTTCGCATGGTGTGTGGCAGGACAACAATGACACGAAAAAGTATCAGCCCAAGCCAGGTTAACCAGTAGCGAGGGTGTAAAAATGCGGGGTTTTTGAGTAACTTGATCATGGTGTTCGCTAAGGCACGACTGGCAGTCTGTTCAAAGAGGCTGATGGTACCGAATTCAACGCAATCGAGATATAGTTAGCGTTGTCTTCTCCACACCTTAGTTTTTAATTTTGAAACAACTCATCGTTTATCCCACCAAGTTTCTTGGCAATATGGTTGTTGCACTGCGTGCAATGGAAGCGATTTTAGTTGCACACAAGGACGATGAACTGAGAATTTTGGTGGATGACAGTTTCAGAGATTTACTCGGCTGTGCTTTCCCTGGTGAGTCCCGGTTCATATATTACCCACGAAAAAAATTGCATGAAAATTCGCCTTTCTCGAGGGTCCAGACCTATTTTGAATTTGCGAAATTGCTGCGCTCGATCGAATATGACAGTGCCCTGGATATGGATGGCACAGTGGTATCCGCGAGATTAATGCGATTGGCCCGCGCCGGCCGAAAACCGGGGCCAGCTTTTAACAAGAATAAACGTCGCAAGATATACACGGAGCTCATTGAGATGGATCAACCCACTCAGCATTGCTTCGACGATTTTACGATAATGATCGACACACTGGGCCTGAAACCGCGGTCTCAGACCTACTACCAGTTCCCTCCATTTGGTGAGATGGATCAGATCGCCAAACTGCTGGGTTTTTCAGCAAGGGCCGATCGTGAGGCATTTTTTGGCAGGCGCATCGTGGTGCTACACGTTTGTGCGACAAAGGACTACAAGCAGTGGGATATTGGAAAGTTTGCTAATTTAGCCGATTCGCTGATTGAGCAGGGGTTAAACGTCGTAGTAGTTGGCGCCGGAGAAAGTGAACGTGCTCGTATCGGACAAATGTTTGCGCTTAGCAAACACCGGGATGAGATGATTAATGGCCATAATAAATTGTCCCTCGTGCAACTGATTACGTTGTTACAGCACGCAAAACTTTACATCGGCAATGACAGTGGTCCAATGCACCTTGCGAGCGCAAGCGGTGTGCCGTTATTGGCGTTGTTCGGACCGACGGAACTCGTCCGATGGCACCCACGGGTGCCTCAGGTGCAAATAGTGAAAGGTGACGCACCTTGCTCACCTGATTGCCAACCGGAAGTCTGCCTGCGGGACTACCAGTGTATGTCTTCGCTGTCGGTGGAAAAGGTCCAAACCGAGGCACAGCGTGCCCTAAGCTTGATTGAGCGTTGACAGGGTATCTGATTGACCCGGTGTTTATTCACGGCGAAGGCAGCGCTGAAAGCTGCTCTAAATCACGCCACTTTGCGAGACCGATCATCCATTTTTTGATTCAATGGCTTAAAAAATGATTCCCACGGGGTTCGGTTAGACCTATATCGAGTTCCCGCATCAGAACTTACTTGATATACTGATCAGAAAATAGCCTCTCGGTATAGTGTTGAATGGGCAAGATTCCAGCAACAGCGACCATCATTGCATGTAATGAGTCAGAGAATATCTCTCACTGCATAGAGAGCGTGGGTTTCTTTGATGAAATTCTGGTGATTGATTCGGGTAGCACCGATAACACCGTCGCGGTCGCGGAAAAAGCGGGTGCACGGGTGATTCACAACCCTTGGTCAGGTTTTAGCCGTCAGAAACAGTTCGGTTTCGACGAAGCCGCGCATGACTGGGTGTTTAGCATTGATGCGGATGAGCGCGTAACCCCAAGATTAAAGCAATCGCTTTTGGAACTTTTCGCAGGGCCTTCTCAATCGCCACAATACAACGGCTACTTAATCAATCGCTGTAATCATTTTATGGGACAGGCGCTTCGGCACGGCGAAGGCTACCCGGATTGGCTCTTGCGGTTGTCAAATCGGACCGAGGCGCGGTGGAGTGAAGACCCAGTCCATGAAAAGATTCAACTGTCCGGTGAGAAAGGCCAGTTGGTTGGAGATCTCGATCACTACACTGAAGACCGGATTAGTTCTTATCTTCATAAGCAAAACAAATACACGACGCTTCAGGCGCGTAACCTATTTGAGCAGGGTAAGAGAGCTAGCGGTTTGAAGTTGTTTGCTTCGCCTTTGGTCAGATTTATTAAGTTTTATTTTTTACGGTTGGGTTTCCTCGACGGCGTTCCCGGCTTTGTTCACATTTCGATAGGTTGTTTTAATAGCTTTTGCAAGTATGCGAAGCTACGTGAGCTACAAAACGATAACGCCAACTGAGTTTTCCTCTTCTTTTGCTAAATTCTAATGCCTGAACAAACTACAAACCGAAGATGGTTGATCCTGTCTCATAGCTTTAATATGGACGGTAGGGCCGCCAGCCAAACGGTGACCGATAAGATCTCTCACCTGATTGATGCAGGTATCACGCCTGTTGTGTTGAGTGCAGTAACGGGGCGAAAGGATACGCATATTGAGCACCATCAGTTACTACCGTGGGGACCTTCGGGTTTGAGATTTGACTTCCGCCACCTTGTCGCCAAAAAATTCGGTCGGGGTGTGTGGTATCGACTGAGCACTCTGGTGGTATCGATTCTATTGCTGCCATTTATCATTTTAGAGCGTCTGGCGTTCGGATTGACGCATCATTCTTCATGGACTTTAGCGGCTTATCATAAGGGCCGCCATCTGCTAGCGGAGCATGATTATGATGTTATTTATTCTTCCGGTGGTGCCTGGTCAGCGCACCAGGCAGCGGCCATGTTGAGGCGTAAAACAGGTGTAACTTGGATTGCCGAGATTCACGACCCGATGGTGATTCGCGATGATCCAGCGGATGACGGTACACGGCCCAGAGGGTCTAGAAAAGATCGTTTCTTGCAGCAGGTCGAGCGAACCATCTGCAGCGAGGCGGACCATATCTGGTGGTTTACTGAAGATGCACTGAATTACGCGAAGCTGAGAAATCCGAAACTTGAAGACAGAGGGTTTGTTGTTTTACCTGGTGCAGAACCTCCGGTTTGTCATCACTACCATGAGTACAGCGACACCTTGAACTTGTGCCATTTTGGTTCCCTGACTAACGACCGGTCACTTGCGCCAGTGCTGAATTCGCTTGAGACGTTTTTTGCAAATCATCCAAAAGCAAAAAACGTCATCAGGATTCACACTTATGGCTCAGATATTGATGAAGCCGCCAAGGCCGTGCTTGAGCAACTGAAGCTGCCTGAAATTATCGTCAATCATGGTCGTTTGGAGTCAGACCCTCTGACGGGAAAGTCGGGCCGCGAACGTGTTATCGAAAAAATGTACGAAGCAGATGTGCTATTGCTGCTTCATGGTGACTATGAATGGTGTGCTGAATATATTCCTTCAAAACTGTACGAGTATTTCTGGGCGCAGCGACCGGTTGTCGCCGTCACTAATCGAAATCGGTTTCTCGATGAGTTACTGCTTAAACACAACAGCTATGTCTGTCACACCCACGATAAAGCCTCAATTCTTCAAACTTTCGAAAATCTATGGCGCGACTGGCAAAGAAGTAGCTTGAAAGCCTTTGAAGGGGAGCCTGTCTCTGTCAATGATGCAGTGAGCCAGATTCTTACGCGGGTTGAGCATTAGGAATCCACTGCAATGCATGACCTATGTCTGCTCTGTAAAAGCTATCACAGGGACTTCCTGCGGCTGAAAAGGTTGCTGGAAAGCATCCAGGCTTTTAACAAGGACGATATACCAGTTTACGTTTCAACCCCTGAAGACGAGCGTGAACTGCTTGAGTCTGTTATCGGCAGCGAGTTTGATTACCAATGGGTGAGTGATGAGGAAATCATTCGGTCAAATCCTATGACTCGGTCCGAAGTCGTGGCAAAAACCTCCCCCTATGTGGCACAAGGTATTATCAAGGCGGAATTTTGGCGCCTCGGGCTCGCTGAGAACTATCTTTGTATCGACTCTGACAGCCGTTTTCTTCGTCCTTTTTCCCGAAGTGATTTTATTCACGCCTCAGGCACGCCTTACACCGTTTTCCATGAAAACAAAGAACTACTCCAGATCGCCAGAAATCGTGGTAAACATCGTGTTGTTTCTGATCATTTTGAAGAGTTGAATGCTGTCAGAAAAATTTTTCCCAGGCAGGGGCCTGATTATTCATTTATGCCTTCACCTTTTCTTTGGTCCGCAAGGGTCTGGCAATCCTTGGAATCAGAGATGTTAGCAAAGCAAGGGCAGACATTGTGGGATTTGGTCGCGCGTGGCGTAGGAGAGTATCACTGGTATGGAGAAGCGTTGCTTGCTTGGGAGGCGATACCCATTCATCCAGTAGAACCCTATTTCCGGGTTTATCACTATGACTGGCAATACTATTTTTTGAAAAGAATGGGTGAAAACGAGCAGCTTGTATCAGATAACTTCATGGGCATTATCTATCAGTCGAACTGGGAGTCAGAGATGGACTACGGGGCCCCTAAAAAATCGTTGTTATCTCGATTACTAAGACGATTAAAACGTGTTGTCAGAATGCTCGAGAGCTATCTCTGATGGCACCTTAGTCTACTTCGAGCAGATCGTACTTCTTCAAGTACCCGCGGAGTTGATGGTAGGTCACGCCGAGCGCTTCAGCTGTTTTTTTCTGGTTGAACTGGCTTGCTGCCAGCGCATTTTTGATGAGACTGATTTCGTAGTCCTGAACAGATTTTCTAAAGTCGATAGGGAAATCATTGATTGCTGTGACAGGAGGCACGACCGACGCCAGAGTTGCTGCGCTATCATCCGAGTCTTGCTGGCTAACTACTTCGCTAGGTTGTGCAAGACGATAGGGTGAGTCAAAGGGATCCAAGGATATCAGATCAACCGGTGAGTCGGGGTCTTGGCTTCGGTAAACGCTACGCTCAACAACATTTTTCAGTTCACGAATGTTGCCAGGCCAGTGGTAGCTTCTTAATACTTTTCTACCTGCAATGGAAAACCCTGGGAAATACTCGCGCCCCAAGTCCGAAGACATTGAGACGGCAAATTGCTCGGCCAATATTGGGATGTCTTCTGCTCGCGCGCGTAAGGGAGGTAAGGTGATGACGTCGAAGGCCAGTCTATCGAGCAAATCTTCTCTGAATTTGCCCTTTTTAGCTAAGGCCGGAAGATCCTCGTTGGTTGCGGCAACGAGACGTACATCAGCATAAAGGGTTTTGTTGCCACCAACGCGCTCGAACTCGCCGTATTCAATGATCCTGAGCAATTTTTCCTGAACCAGTGGCGATGTTGTGGCGAGCTCATCAAGAAATAGCGTACCTTTGTGCGCGCGCTCGAATCGCCCCTTGTGGAGTTTTTGTGCACCCGTGAATGCACCAGCTTCATGTCCGAAAAGCTCGGTCTCCAGCAGGGTTTCGCTGATCGCTGCACAGTTCATTTTGATGTATTCCTGATCCCAGCGCTGTGACAGAAAGTGCAAACGTGAAGCAATTAGCTCTTTCCCGGTTCCTCGCTCACCAACAATGAGCACGGGTTTGCTTAAGGGGGCAATCTGAGAAACGTGATCAAGAATTTCGAGAAATACCGGGGATTCCCCTAGAAGGCGTTCAGAATGTGTGTTGTTGGACATGTATACCGAAACCCAATCAAAAATTGGTAAATTAGCTAATTAATAGTGATATTCACTAAATCATTAGTATCTTGTGCATGCAGCGCATCATACATGAATTAGCCGTGCTTTAAAAAACCTAATAATAACAATAACCTGGGAGTTTCAGTGCAAATTGTGAATGTTGGCACAGAATGTGAATTAGTAAACGCAAGCGAAGCATTTAGTCGGTGGTAATCGACATCAGCATTGCGGAAACATGGATAGATCAGCGTGAGAGTGATTTAGGCTGAACATCCGAATATAGGCAACGAGAGGTGAACACCATGGGAATCTTTTCCAGATTTACAGACATTATCAACGCAAACATCAACTCGATTCTCGACAAAGCAGAAGATCCCGAGAAAATGGTGCGGCTGATTATTCAGGAAATGGAAGAAACGCTGGTTGAGGTCAGAACCCAATCAGCTAAACTCATTGCTGATAAGAAAGAAATCGGGCGTCGCTCTGACCGATATGGCAAAGAAGCTGCTGATTGGGAAAAGAAAGCCGAAGTCGCCTTGTCCAAAGGCAGGGAAGACCTAGCGAGAGCTGCACTCAAAGAGAAGACCGAGGCACTTGAGTCTGTGCAGGCAATAGACGCCGATCTTGAGCAAATTGACATGAACTTGCAAAAGTTGTCTGCGGATATTGCTCAACTTCAGCAAAAATTAAGCGATGCCAGAGTCCGTCAGAAAGCGTTAGTGATGCGGGGTAAGACAGCTAAAACCAGAATCGGTGTAAAGCGTCAGATCCATGAGGTTAATATCGAAGAAGCAATGAACAAGTTCGAACGCTATGAGCGAAAAATTGATGATATGGAAGGTGAAGTAGAGGCGTACGATCTTGGTCAACGAACGTTGGCTGATGAAATATCTGACCTCGAGTCAGATGAGAAGGTTGATGAAGAACTCGCAAAACTAAAAGCCAGACTTGGCGGTGGTTCGGAAACAGGCGGTTCAGAAACAGACAGCTCAAGCGCAGATAGCTCAGACACAAGTAGTTCGAAAGCTGTTAACGCTGAAGCAGGACGTTCTTAGGGCCCGCGTCAGGCGAGATCAGGGCAGTAAACTGAATTGAAGTAGATCAACCTAATGGAATCCAGCCCAATGGAATTTTTGGAATATTTTACAGCACCCATCATTGTATTCCTGGTAGTCGTAGCACCTATCTGGATAATTTTTCACTACAAAACAAAAGGCAAGGCGGCTGGTGGTATGTCCTCGAACGAACGTCTTGAACTGGACGAGATGGTAGAAGTAGCCAACAATATGGCGGTAAGAATTGAAACGCTCGAAGCTATTCTGGATGTTGAAAGCCCAGATTGGAGAGAAAAGCAAGGTACCTAGCGACCAGTTTGGGTTTGATTCGCGACTGAGTTTTGTGAATAGAGAAAATACAACCAGCAACATCGGCCGTAAGCTAAGGGGTGGACAGCGTGAGTAAGTCCGAAAGAGAACAACGTGAAGCTGAAAAAATAGCGAGACGCGCAAGAAGGCTTGCCGATCGTGCCGAAGAGAGAGCGCGAAGAAAAGCAGACAATGCGACAAAGGCAGCCGAAAGAGCTGAAGAATTAGCGCAACGGGCTCATCGAAGAAAAGGGCCACGTGACCGTGCACTGGAAGATTCGATCGAAGATTACGTCGATGAGATTACCGAAAAATGGGCTCTGCAGGCTGAAGACTGGGTTGACGAGCAATCATCAAAGTTATTTGGTAAGCCCGCCCCGCGTAGTGGTGCCCCGCATAGAGGTGCCCACGCACATTCTTTTAGTCAAGATGACCTTGATGATGAAGTAGAGAAAGATTTCGGGGGAAGCCAAAGATCTGCGTCCAGCGACGGGTTGAGCTCGAGGCACACAAGAACAAGCGCTAGGTCAAACCGAAACAGACGTCACGATGACATCAACCCCAGAAGTCGAAGTAGCCGACGTCGCAAAAAAGTCCCTACCTGGAAGCAGACTTTGCGCAACAAGGTTATATCTAATCGCGGTTTTTACCGCGACAAGGACCAGAAGAAAGTGTGCGGGGTCTGCGCCGGTTTAGCCGACTACTGGAATGTAGAGAAATGGCAGGTAAGGTTCGCCGCGGTTATGGGGCTCATATTTATTCCTAGCTTAACGGTGCCAGGGTATTTCTTTTTATATTTTATCATGGATGACAAACCCTATTATAGAAAGGCATCAGAACGATATGAGGATGCTCATGTGCGGGAAAGTGTAAGCGGCGACAAAAGTAAGCAGCGTGGTGGATTGCAGGCCAGAAAAAAACGGACCAAATCTGATTTGACCGATGCCCAGGCGTTCAGTGCGGCACGTCAGAAGTTTGTCGACATCGAAAGTCGGGTGCGATTGATAGAAGCCCACGTAACCTCAAGTAAATTTGAGTTGCAAAGAGAGTTTAAGAAGATTTCTGGAGAAGATGCATGATTTTCCAGAGACGTGACATGCAGACTTTTAATGCCGTCCGTTTTAAGGGGCCGGGAAACATGACGATATCTCAAGCCGAATCTCAATCTCTGATTATTCACGGTCACGCATCCCACCTTGAAAAGATTCGTTCAGAAGTTGTAGATGGTGTCTTGGAAATAGGTTACTTCCCGGACTCAATAGTTTCGTTAGACATGCTGCGCCAGCAGATTTCTTACGAGTTAAAGTTGAATGATCTTCAAAAAATTGACTCCATTGGCAGTGGCAATCTCGACATACCAGATCTAGACGTAGATACACTTTGTGTAAAAATGAAAGGTAGTGGCAATGTCTCGATGGGTAACCTCACCGCTGATAAACTGGAGATTCAACTTAATGGGTCTGGCGAGGCGGTGATTGCCGGTGATGTTGAAGCACAGACGATTCAGCTCAACGGGTCGGGTAAGTATCACGCTGAAGCCCTGGTGAGTGACTTTGCCGCCGTAAGCTTAACCGGTTCGGGGAGTGCAAAACTCTCGGTTAGTGAAGATTTACAAGTGAAAATAAGCGGTAGTGGTAATGTAACCTACGACGGTTATCCGGATGTCACGCGTAATATTTCCGGATCAGGTAAGTTGAGTCGCAAACGCAGACAAACGAAATCCAATTCGCGGAGTGAAGAGCATGGTTAGTTTTTGGTGGGGCGGGATGGTCATTGCGATCATTGCTGTTACCTTCAGTGGGATTGTTCAGATTATCAAGGTAAGTAAGACTGCTTCTGGTTCGAAAAAACTGCTCGAGCGAATAGATTCGCTTGAAACAGATCTCGGGGAGAGCGAACAGTTATTGGAAGATGCAGTCGCAAGAATTGAAGTGCTCGAGCGTATTGTGACTGACGATAAATATTCGTTGGGTAAAGAAATTGATAATCTTGCTGGTGGTCGAGGTTAGTTTTCAGTTCGGCTGTTGCTAAACCTGAACTCGTAATCAGCTGAAGGTTGGAGCATTGTATAGGACGGATTGAATTTTTTAAGGGCGTGTTGCCAAAAACGAAGCGCGGGGTTGTTATTCGCAAGCACGCGTAAAAGCCAGCGCCCGGGTAGCTTGTTCACGAGTAAATGTGCGGCTTGGGTTCCGATGTTCTTTCGCCTGAACTTTCTCATCACAAAAAACTCCGCTAAATCATATGCGATTTCGTTTGTCAGGGGATCAAGTTCCTCCCGAATCAGCGCAAAGCCGATATGCTCTCCCTCAACAGATATTAAAAATGGGAAGCGGTCAGGTTCGGTCCAGTAATGATCAAGGTAGGGATAAATAAACAAACCATCAGTGTTTCGTTCAACCGCAACGAATTCCAAAAAATCGTAGAGGTAAAGCTGAAGTAGGTTCCTGAGTAGGTCACGCTGCGCGACCCCGGCGGGTTCAATCTTAATAGAGTCAGACATTCGAGCTATTTATCCGGAACTCGATCGGGGAAGTTCGTGATAATGCCGTCGACGTTTAAATCAATTAGTCGTTGAATCTCATCGGGCTCATTAACGGTGTAAACAAATACCTTCAAATCCTTACTGTGTGCCTCCGTAACGACGTTTTTCGTCACCAGTGATTTTTCAAGATTGAGTGAATAGGCATCAAGACGCGAGGTGATCTCAAAAAAGTCAGGGACGGCTTTGTGAAATAGCGCGCCGCGCCGCCAGTTTGTGCCGCAATTGGCCAGTTCATCGTGGTTAAAGGAAGACACCTGAAAATGCTCAGGGTGCCAGCCAGCGTCACAATAGCGCGTCAGTATCCGGTCAACAGGTGCGGCAGTCGCCCGGCCCTTAAGCTCTATGTTGACCCCGATGCGACGATCAACAAGGTCCAGTACCTCTGTAAGCGTCGGTATATGCTCGCCATTACCAGCATCGTAGGACTGGATCTCTTCGAGGCTGAGGTCGTAAATTTTTCCTTTGCCATTGGTTGTTCTGTCCAGTCTTGAGTCGTGTATCACAATGAGCTCGTTGTCCACGAAATGCACATCGAGCTCGATCCACGTGCAGCCCATGTCAATCGCCCGCTGAAACGAAGCAAGCGTGTTTTCGGGTTCATAGCCGCATGCACCGCGGTGACCGATGCGAGTTGTTCCAGCCATAATATCGCCTCTCCTTGTTATTCCGGCTTTCTGATCAAGGCTGCCGATCTGGGCAACGAAATTGGTAAAGCTTAATAGAAAAAGTGCTTGGGGGTGAAGTGAAGAAATTAAGCCCTCGTGAAGACTGTTCGTGAAGTTCCGAGCAATACTACGTACAATTGGTTTTATGAGTTTAAGTTTTTTGAAAGATAATCTAGTCGCTGGAAATAGGATAGCTACGTGAAGCGGGTTAGACGGAGTTTTGTGAGATGAGTTATCAAGTACTTGCGCGAAAATACCGTCCGGCGAGTTTTGAGGAGCTTGCGGGTCAGGAGCACGTGTTACGAGCGCTGATTAATTCCCTTGAGACCAATAGACTGCATCATGCCTATCTGTTCACCGGCACCCGGGGAGTGGGTAAAACGACAATCGCCAGGATTCTTGCCAAGTGCCTGAATTGTGATACCGGCGTGACCGCAACACCCTGTGGTACTTGCGGTTCCTGTCTGGAGATTGCCGAGGGAAGAAGTGTTGACCTGATTGAAGTCGATGCTGCCTCACGTACCCGCGTTGAGGAAACCCGCGAACTTCTCGACAATGTGCAATACATGCCGACGCGAAGCAGATTTAAGATATATCTGATTGACGAAGTTCACATGTTTTCGAATCATAGCTTCAATGCGCTGCTGAAGACGCTGGAAGAGCCTCCTGAACATGTGAAGTTCCTGCTGGCGACAACTGATCCAAAGAAATTACCAATTACTGTGCTCTCTCGATGTTTGCAATTTAACCTTAAGAATTTGTCACCGGAGCGCGTGGTTTCCTATCTTCAGGAAATATTGCAGAAAGAAACTATCGGCTATGAAGATGACGCACTCTGGCATCTCGGTAGGGCCGCGGATGGCAGTATGCGCGACGCACTGAGTTTGACCGATCAGGCTATTTCGTTCGGTGAGAATCAGATTAATGAGACTGATGTTAAAGCAATGTTAGGCTCCATTGATCGGGGTGAGGTGTATCGATTGATCGATGCCTTGATTGAGCACGATGGTAAACAACTGCTCGATCGCATTGAACATCTGGCCGAATTCTCGCCAGACTACAGTGCGCTGCTGGGTGAGTTTCTTTCTGTTTTACACCGGGTTGCTGTTGCTCAAGCGGTACCGGAAGGGATCGATAATAGCCAGGGTGATAGAGAGGTGGTCATGGCGATCGCCCAGCAGGTCTCACCTGAAGATATTCAGTTGTATTATCAAGTTGGTTTGCTCGGCCAAAAGGATTTACCGTTTGCACCGGATCAGCGTAGCGGTTTTGAAATGAGCCTGCTGCGCATGCTCTCTTTCGTCCCCAATGTGCCGCCTGGCCAAATAAAATCCGGCGCCGACACAGAACAGGTCAATCCAATCGCTGGCGATGAAATAACATCGGCTGCTGTGACGGACACACAAGAAACGCGTGCTCAGGTGTCTGACCTCAGCCCTATCCGTGCTTTGCTCGAGAAAAATGACGTAAAGCCGAGCGCGCCGGCGATCGTCGACCGTCAGTCAGAAAATGAGTCAATGATACCTTTCGATGAAGAAGGGACTGTTAAGACTCTTGCGCAGCCTGAGCGTAATAACGTTCAGCAAGAAGCCCGAAAACAGCAAGAAGTTGTTGTGCAGGCGGAAGCATCGACGTCTGAGTCTGGACCGACACCTATTGACACAAGCGGGTTGGGTTCAAATCAATCCGGCGAAAACACGAAGGCGCTTAAGTTGTCCGATGAGGCCGGAGAAGAATTAACCCATGATCAGTGGCTGACGATATTTCCTGATCTTGGTTTGTCTGGTGTTACCCAAACGCTCGCGGCGAACTGCACCATTGGAGAAACCGATGGTGATGCGAGCACTTGTTGTTTGATTCTGAACCAACACCACGCGAGTATGTGGAATAAAACCCACGAAGTACGTATTGCCATGGCATTATCAACCTATGTTGGCCATACCATGGCGGTGAAAATTGAGATTGGTAAGAGTCATCAAGAGTCTCCCGCCGAAGCGGCGCAACGCCACGCGGATGAAGCGCTCGCGAGAGCCAAAGTGTCGATAGAAAATGATGATAATGTTCAGGAGTTGATCCAAAGTTTCGATGGCACGTTGGTGGAAGAAAGTATCGTTGCGAAAGCCCGTGACTGACACTAAGCCTGTTGGACAGGAGTCACTGAGAAAGTCGGTTGACAGATAAACCGGAGAGGAAAATGAGTATGAAAGGTGGTTTGGGTGATTTGATGAAGCAAGCCCAGCAAATGCAGGAAAAAATGCAGTCTATGCAAAATGAGATTGCAAACAAGGAGGTCACTGGACTGTCTGGTGGCGGCTTGCTCGAAGTTGTGATGACCGGTCGGCACGATGTGCGGAAGGTAAATATCGACGACAGCCTGATGAGCGAAGACAAACAGATTCTCGAGGATCTTATTGCGGCTGCGGTAAACGACGCGGTACGCAAGATCGAAAACAGCCAGAAAGAAGGTATGTCGGATTTAACGTCTGGTATACCGCTTCCTCCCGGCTTTAAGTTCCCTTTCTCTTAGGTGCAAAGTTGAACCCGGACTCTCTAATAGATCAGTTGATCGAGGCTTTTCGCTGTCTCCCCGGTGTTGGGCCGAAAACGGCGCAGCGAATGGTTTATCACCTTTTGCAACGGGATCAGGCGGGCGGCAAAAAGCTTGCTGAGCAACTGACGACCACACTGGATAAGGTATCGCGATGCAGCCAATGCCGTGATCTGACAGAGCATGAAATTTGTGAACTCTGTCGTCATCCAACGAGGCAATCAAACACGCTCTGCGTGGTTGAAAGTCCTGCTGATGTTATCGCGCTAGAAATGACCGGGGGATTTAAGGGTCGATATTTTGTGCTAATGGGCACCTTGTCGCCGCTCGATGGGGTTGGACCCGCTGAGCTCGGATTGGAGCTGCTGAAGGCGAGATGCGAGGAAGGTATCGCTGAAGTGATTCTTGCAATTGGGTCAACAGTCGAAGGCGAAGCAACTTGCCACTATGTGAGTGAAATGCTGAAGCCAACCGGCGTGACGGTGACCAGATTGGCTCAGGGCATTCCCTTTGGCGGCGATCTGGAATATTTGGACGGCGGCACCCTTGTGCATGCATTGGAAGGACGAAAACAAATAGTATGAGTGTAGATTTCACGATGATCGATTCGAACGACGATCTGGCGGCTCTTGTGGCCAGACTGAGCGAAGTAGACGTGATCTCTATTGATACCGAATTTGCAAGATTTAACACCTATTACCCAATAGTCGGGCTCATTCAGATTTATGATGGCAGCGAATGTTTTATCATCGATCCACTAGAGGTCGGCGATCTCGCGCCGCTTGCTGGACTCTTAACGAACCAGAATGTGATCAAGGTGTTTCACGCCTGCTCAGAAGACATTGAAGTATTTCAACATGGGCTCGGCGTTGTACCAGCCCCGGTTTTTGACACGCAAACCGCCGCCGCCATTCTCGGGGTAGGTTTTTCTCTCAGCTATCAAAAACTGGTGCTTGAGTATCTCAATCTTGAGATATCCAAGGAGGAAACACGTTCAGATTGGTTACAAAGGCCCCTGACGCAATCTCAGCTTAACTATGCCGCGCTTGACGTTATCCACCTGTTAGAAGTTTATGAGAAACAAGTTGAATTGCTTAAAAGCACTGAGCGGCTGGCCTGGGTGCAGGAAGAATGTCGGTCACTTGGTGAGGGTCTCGCGACAACGATAGAACCAGGCCAATACTTTCTTAAGATCCGTGGTGCAGGCAAGTTGGATCAACAGTCTTTGGGCATACTCCGGGCGCTGTGTGCATGGCGAGAATCTCTGGCCAGAGTGTCTGATTTACCTCGCAATCGCATTGTTGATGAAAAATCGTTACTAGCGTTGTCGACGCGTCAGCCAGGGAAACGCGAGGAATGTCAGAAAGTGGCTGAACTCACATCAAAACAGCTTCGTAAATATGGCGAGCAAATTGTTGATGTTATTGCCGAAACGCTGGCGAATCCCTCTGATGTGAGTGCGGCCTATGTCGGTTTACAGAAATCACCAATAGATAAGAAAAGTCTGAAGTCCTTAAGAGCGAAAGTGGAAGATACCGCAGAAGCTTGTGGTATTGCGCCTGAAATGCTCGCGAAGAAAAGACATCTGGAATACATCTTGAGATCCGCCGCGGCCAACGCTGGTCAATACCGTTTACCAGCTGATTTGCTTGGCTGGCGAGAGCCTGTCATCGGAGAGGCACTCTTGCAAGTAGCTGAAGGATTGAAGAGATAGCCATGATTTTGTGTGACGTTTATCGTAGCAGTAAAAAGCCGGACATTTATTTGTATGTTGCCAAAAGCGATGGTCTTAGCCGCGTCCCCGAGGAATTGCTCGGGACCTTTGGCACGCCGGAGCATGCACTATCATTCAAGTTAACGCCGGAGCGGAAACTGGCCAAGGAAGACACGCAGAAAGTCATTCGGAACCTGGTCGAGCAGGGTTATCATCTCCAACTACCGCCGGTGATCAAGCCGCGTGCCTCATTAACTTCATCGTGAGACACCTAGTGAACAACCAGGTAAATAGACCCGGATGAGTAACGTCAAGACAGAAGCACCGTTCTGGGAAACCAAAACGCTGTTGGAGATGTCAAAAACCGAATGGGAATCACTCTGCGACGGTTGCGCACGCTGTTGTCTGCACAAGCTTGAAGATATAGACACAAACGAGGTCCACTACACGTCTGTGGTTTGCCGATATCTCGATCTCGATACCTGCAGGTGTGGAGATTACTTGGCCAGAAACCGAAATGTACCGGATTGTGTTCTGCTCACAACGGATAGGGTGTCGGAGTTTGGGTGGTTGCCAAATACCTGCGCTTACCGGGTTTTGGCAGAGGGAAGAAAGCTCGCCGACTGGCATCCTCTGATTTCAGGTTCGCGCCACTCGGTGCATGAGGCCGGTATATCGGTAGTCGACAAAACGGTGAGTGAACTCCACGTACCTGAAGACGCGTATGAAGACTACATCATCGATTGGATAGCGCAAGAGTAGAGAACAATGGCACACAATGATCCTACCAGCCTCGAATATATTATAGCGTGGTCTGTCTATTTTCTGTCGGGCATCGGCTGCTCTTGGGTGTGGTGGAAGCTGACGTCGGGCATGCGAAACCGGGGTGGACGGGATGTGCTCCGAGGGATCGTGCTGGTGCTGATTTTCACTCCTTGGTATACCGGTGACGACATCCGAATTTACGCGCCCGCTTTTTTGATCCTGGCAATGGATTTATTGCTTGAAGGGGCAGAAAGCGGACTGCAGGGCGGTGTTGCATTAATGTTCTCTTCATTCTTTGTGCTGCTTGTGCTGGCGGTACGACTCTACCTGTATCGTCGGCCGAAGCCGGTTTAGTCGGCCGTTGCCAGCTGCGATCGCGCTGACGCTACCTCTTTTCCCTGCCTACGCGTTAATACCAATAATACTTATGCCCATGTCCGCTGCCTCCTGATGGCTTAACCGAGATGGCTAAGTTTACGCCGGCATCATGTTGACGACACTTTACCTGATGCGTGAGGAGAACATTTCGGGTCGATGAGTAAGTCGTTTTCTTTGCTGAGTTCTCACACTCTCACCAATGGGTGTTCATCAGGCTGATGAATAAAGATCGTTTCTTGTGTGTCAAACTCCCTTACGGTCGAGAAGAATCTTTTCAGGTCTTGATTACTCCTGTTTGGCAAATTACAGTAGAGGCTCAATATCCGCTATTTAGTTGGATGCATCGGTTTCTGTTTATCTTCTTGGTTAAAAAAATATGAAATTTTCCAGTACTGCCACTTACATCGCGACAGATGAATTACAAATGGCTGTTAACGCAGCTGTCCAACTCGAAAGACCGCTCCTGATTAAAGGCGAGCCTGGCACGGGTAAAACCATGCTGGCGGAAGAAATAGCCAGTTCCTTGGATATGGAATTAATCTCTTGGCACGTGAAATCAACCACGCGTGCGCAACAGGGTTTGTACGAATACGACGCGGTCTCGCGTCTTCGAGACTCGCAACTCGGCGACGAGCGCGTTCATGACATCAATAATTACATCGCAAAAGGTAAATTGTGGGAAGCTTTCGCGGCCGACAAAAAGGTTGTTCTGCTGATTGACGAGATAGATAAAGCGGATATCGAGTTCCCAAATGACCTACTACTTGAACTCGATAAGATGGAGTTCCACGTCTATGAAACCGGTGAGTCGGTCGTTGCGAAAAACCGACCAGTGATTCTGATCACGAGTAACAACGAAAAAGAATTACCCGACGCGTTTTTGCGTCGATGCTTCTTCCACTATATCCAGTTCCCTGACAGAGAAACGATGCAACAGATCGTTGACGTTCACTACCCGAGCATCAAGCAGGATCTCGTTAAAGAAGCGATGGAAATTTTCTTTGATGTACGAAAAGTGCCTGGACTCAAGAAAAAGCCCTCAACATCTGAATTGATCGATTGGTTGAAACTTTTAATGGCAGACGACATTCCAGAGGAAATTCTGCGGAACCGGGATACCTCTAAAGCAATACCACCACTTTACGGCGCGCTGGTTAAGAACGAGCAGGATGTTCAGTTGCTCGAGCGATTGGCGTTTATGAATCGTCGTCAAAGCGGTGGAGGCAGCTCCAGCGGCTCCTAGTATCAGTGCCAAGCTGTTTTTGTTAGATTGTTTTGAAAGATTAAGCGGAACCATTGTTCTGTGAAATGGGATTTGCCCCGCGTCAGCCCCGGCTGGCGCACGGTTTAAAGAATATAGGTTAGTCAAAAATGCTCATCAATTTTTTTATGGCGCTTCGGAATGCGCGCATTCCGGTTTCCATTACAGAACTACTGCACTTACTCCAAGTTTTAAAAAAAGGGTTAGTGTACGCAGATGTTGATGAATTCTATTACCTCAGCCGAATGGCGATGGTGAAGGATGAGCGACACTACGATAAGTTTGACAGGGCATTCAGCGAGTATTTTAAGGGCTTGGAGGACTTATCGAGCATGATTGCTTCGATGATTCCCGACGAGTATCTCCGCCGTGAATTTGAGAAATCCCTTACCCCGGAAGAATTAGCCAAGATTAAATCTCTCGGTGGGCTGGAGAAGTTAATTGAGGAATTCAAGCGCCAGGTTGAAGAAGCAGCCAAGGGCGAAGGCAAGGAAAAGGACAAGGAAGGTAAAGGCGAGAACGGTCGAGGTGAAGAAGGCAACGACCGAAAAGGCAAGAAAAAGCGCGGTAAGCGTAGGTGGGACAAGCGTGACTACAAGGCCTACGACGACAATGTCGAATTAGGCACTCGTGGCATGAAAATATCTCTCCGCCGTTTGCGTAAGTTGGCGAGAACCGGTGCCGACGAAGAGTTCGATATTGATAATACAATCAGAAAGACCGCTCGAAATGGTGGACTACTCGATATCATCATGCGACCCGAACGCCGCAATACGGTGAAAGTGCTTTTGTTACTTGATAGTGGCGGCTCGATGGATGCACACGTCAAGGTGTGTGAAGAATTGTTCTCCGCTGCCCGTTCGGAGTTCAAGCATTTGGAAACCTACTATTTTCATAATTTCATTTATGAAGGTGTTTGGAAAGCGCATAACCGGCGAATGAATGAACGCATTGATACATGGGATCTTCTGCATAAATATACCCATGACTATAAAGTTATCTTTGTGGGTGATGCATCGATGGCGCCTTATGAAATCACTCACTCTGGCGGTAGTGTCGAGCACTGGAACGAAGAAGCGGGTGCATTGTGGATGCAGCGAGTGTTGGATACCTTCGATAAAACGATATGGATTAATCCCACGCCACTTGATACCTGGGAGTATTCTAGTTCCGTTGCTCTGACAAAAAAGCTTGTTGAAGATCAGATGTATCCCTTGACCATCCGGGGTATTGAAGATGGCATGAACTTCCTCTCCAAATAATTTTTCAATAATCAGACCTCAGGCAGGGACTGAAACGAAAGCGTTTCCGTCCTTGTTAAAGGCCCTCTTGCGCCTCCTCTTATCCATCCCCTGATAATTTGCCACGCATAGACACCGAAGTTGCGTCTCAGTTAAGCTGCATTGCGACAAAAAAATAACAAACCAAATTAATCTGCACCGCGATGGTCTTCGTCAGGGCAGGGTTTTGGTCGCGTCCACATTAGAGGGGAGTCTTTATGCAGTCCGTAATGATCATCGCGCTTGGCCTAGCCGGCATGGCATTTGGCTGGTTCGTTTATTCCAAATTTATTGCAACGAAAATATACCAACTCGATCCAAATTTTGTGACGCCAGCGCATGAGTTGGAAGATGGGGTCGACTATGTGCCGACGAACAAATTTGTGCTTTGGGGGCATCACTTTACTTCTGTTGCGGGCGCGGCGCCTATTGTTGGGCCTGCCATAGCGGTTTATTGGGGTTGGGTGCCTGCCGTACTGTGGGTGACCATTGGTACCATATTTTTTGCAGGGGTCCATGACTTTGGTGCGATCTGGGCGAGCGCGAGACATAAAGGTAAATCTATTGGCGCGCTCTCGGAAGAGGTGATTGGTAAGCGAACCCGCGCGTTGTTTATGATTGTTATCTTCCTTGTTTTGCTCATGGTGAATGCGGTTTTTGGGGTGGTTATTGCCAATGCGTTTGTGGGTACACCTAATGCTGTTTTCCCTGCGTGGTCTGCGATTGTTGTTGCTTTGATCATTGGCCAACTATTACATCGTAATTTTAATCTCACGCTACTTTCGGTTGTAGGTGTCGCTGCACTCTATGGCGCTATCTTTGTCGGCAGTGGCTTTCCCATTGAGCTGCCGGAGCAGGTGATGGGCTTGGGCTCGAAGGGCAGCTGGATTGTTATTTTGTTTGCGTACGCGGCGATTGCCTCAATGCTGCCGGTCTGGGCATTGTTGCAGCCAAGGGATTTTATTAACGGATTACAGCTTTTTGTTGGGTTAGTCCTGCTTTACGGAGCGGTGCTGTTGTCGCTACCTGATATCTCTGCTCCAGCTTTTAATAACGCTGTGACTTTGGATGCACCTTCGCTAGTGCCTCTCCTTTTTGTCACCATTGCCTGTGGGGCCATTTCAGGCTTTCACGGCATCGTCTCTTCTGGAACGACATCCAAACAACTGGATAGAGAACCGGATGCGCGATTTGTCGGCTATCTGGGCTCCGTAGGGGAGGGCAGTCTAGCGTTGATTACCATTGTTGCTGTGTCCAGCGCGGCGTTGGCAGCATCCCCCGAGCACTGGCACGAAATCTACGACAAGTACGGTAGCGCTGGTGCAGGCACGTTCATTCAGGGTGGCGCTCAGATGATTACCAACGGCTGGGGGCTACCCCTTGCAATCTCGACAACATTACTTGCAACGATGGTCGTGCTTTTTGCAGGGACGACCATGGATTCGGGTGTCAGACTTCAACGATACATAATTCAGGAATGGGGAGAGATCTACGATATTCCCATACTAAAACACGGGATCCTCGCGACGTTGATTGCTGTGACCTGCTGCTTGCTTTTGGCCTTCGGCGTTGGAGGTGCGTCCGGCGCCGGTGGTCTGGCAATTTGGCCGCTGTTTGGCTCCACAAACCAGATTCTTGCAGCTATGACGCTGCTCGTGATCAGTGTGATGCTGATCAAGTTAGGTCGTCCTGCTCGATATACGCTGATTCCGATGAGTTTTGTTTTGCTCACATCGGCCTGGGCTGCTGTTCTGAAGTTGATCGAATTTTATCAGGCTGGCAACTGGCTACTGGTTGTGATTGATGTGGTGGTGCTGGTGACTAGTTTGATGGTGATGCTAGAAGCGATATCGGTAATTGCTAAATTTCGGCGAGAAAATAGCAAAGATGGCAGAGCTGCTTAGCGATAGTGAATGTTGCGCCGCAACAGAGTAGTGCAAAATGTCCTGTTCTCAGATGATTGAAGAAAAATGAACTGAAAATGGAGCTTTCTTTTTGCAAATCTTAGTGTTTTAATCGAAGAATCGCCCTATTTTTTAAGTGCCAAAGAGCCTGTGGGGGGAAAGATAAGAAAGATAAGAAAGATAAGAAAGATAAGAAAGATAAGAAAGATAAGAAAGA
>ERZ1049444.815-NODE-815-length-26491-cov-5.882811_pt1 | contig 26491 bp, 26 predicted proteins | sample MGYA00383101_ERZ1049444 | MGnify/ENA primary metagenome ERZ1049444 (study PRJEB29581, sample SAMEA5548371) | metagenome | biome: marine; feature: coastal; material: water | depth 50 m | study: Short-term variability in the microbial, nano- and picoplankton...
CGCCACGGGCGAATTGAATTCAGGGACATGGGACCTCAGGGGGCAAATAGAAATTCTGCGAACTACATAGTAGGTGCGAGGTAGCGCGGCAATTGTCCGTAGGGATTAATTCGCGTCCGCGACCGAGAGATACTTGGCCAGATCACCGCTTGAGGCTGGATCAGCCTCAGCATAAGCGCCAGACAGGTTATCAGCCGAAAGCGCGACGTTTTTGGCAACTCCACCTGCCCCGCCTGCCGGGCCGTAAACCTCACCGTTTACTTTGAAGTAAACCGAGCCGGAATTGCCTGCGCGCAGAGTTGGGGCATCTTCAAGTTGCGGAAGTTGGTATTCTTCGCCTGCGTCCAAAATCTTTTCGAAAATCACTGTACCGTCTGCCCCGCGAACACGAACCCATGCTGGTTGAACGGCCAAGATCGCAATCTGGGGCGCCGCTTCTTCGACCACAATGGGATCTACGGTTTCTTCCGCGACTTCGATCACTGCGTCTTCAATAATTGGGACAACAAGATCGTCAATGCCAGCCAACGTGTCTTCAATCTCGGGTGGGGCGAAGAAACCTAGTTCGGCTGGATCAAGTGTCGAAATTGGCGCGTCACGAACGACAATAATTGGGACGTCCAACGCCTGTGGGCGGTATAGGCGGTCAAACGCGTCGGCCGTGGGAACGGCGGAGGTCGTCGTGTCGGCTTGGGCAAAATCGTAACCTGCACCCAAGGTCGAAGTGATTTCTGGGGCTTGCTCAACCGGTGTCACGCTGACCTTTTGGATTTCGTTGAGTACCGTCCAAGCGCCATATGCGATCAATGCGATCACAGCCAAAAGGATAGCGGAAGATCCAATTGCGTTGGGGGAAATGCCAGCCAACGCTGACCCTTCCATCGGGATGAAAGGTGTTTTGGCGCGCTCAAACAGATCGTCGGATTTCTGTTTTTTCGGGCGAGACATACGCGACTTGCGTTCTTTGTCTTTGGCGGTGTGTTCGCTTGAAAGGCCACGGGATACCGCAAAACCGCTTTCGGTACAGAAACGCTCATACGATTCTTCTGCGTCCATTTTCAAGTAGCGTGCGTAGGAGCGCACATAGCCAGCCACAAACCCCGGTGTTTCGAAAACCGAAGCGTCGCAATTCTCAATCGCTGAAATGTAGGAAGCTTTGATCCGCAGCTCGCGTTGAACGTCTAAAAGAGACTTACCCATGGTGGCGCGTTCACCACGCATCGCATCCCCGAGTTTTACCTCGAAGTCGTCGAACCCTTTGGGTTCAACTTCAGCCTGCGCTTCGTCGCGCTTTGGCTTGCGTCGCACCATCACGACTGCCCTTTCAGCCTGTCCGCCTATCCCCAGAAAGACACCTCAGCGAAAAAGAGCCGTCCCATGGCCATGATTCGCGATTCCGCATCTTTGATGGGGGCTTTTTATCACATCGAAACGAATGTTTCAGGGGGCAATTTATCAGGCGGATAATTCGGCGCGATTTAGCGCACAATGAGACCACAAATCGTCCATCGCATGCACCAGCGCATCGATCTCTTTTGGACCGTGAACTGGCGACGGCGTAAAGCGCAAACGCTCGGTGCCACGCGGGACAGTTGGGAAGTTAATCGGTTGGACGTAAATGCCATACTGATCAAGCAACATGTCCGACAGTTTCTTGGTGTGCACTGGGTCGCCCACGATCACCGGAACGATGTGGCTGCCGTGGTCGATGATCGGCAGGCCAAGGCCTTTTAGACGGGCCTTCAGGATCTTCGCTTGGGTTTGATGCTTATCGCGGATGCTTTGGTCATGCTTCAGATGCGCAACCGAAGCCGCAGCACCTGCTGCGACTGCTGGCGCAAGCGATGTCGTAAAGATGAATCCCGGCGCGTAAGATCTTATCGCGTCACACATTTTCTCGGATGCGGCGATGTAGCCGCCCATCACGCCGTAAGCCTTTGCCAAGGTGCCATTGATGATGTCGAGACGATGCATAAGGCGATCACGTTCAGCAACACCACCACCACGCGGGCCGTACATGCCAACAGCGTGAACCTCATCGACGTAGGTCAAAGCGTTGAATTCGTCTGCCAAGTCGCACAGCGCCTCAATCGGACCAAAATCGCCGTCCATTGAATAGACGGATTCAAAAGCAATCAGCTTGGGGGCGTCAGGATCGTCGGCCTCTAGAAGCGCTCGCAAATGGTCCAAATCGTTGTGCTTGAAAATGCGTTTCGCGCCACCGTTGCGGCGGACGCCTTCGATCATCGAAGCGTGGTTCAATTCGTCCGAATAGATGATCAGACCGGGGAACAATTTTGGCAAAGTAGAAAGCGTAGCGTCATTGGCGATATAGGCGCTGGTGAACAAAAGCGCGGCTTCTTTGCCGTGTAGGTCTGACAGTTCAGCCTCAAGTCGCTTGTGATAGATCGTGGTGCCCGAGATGTTGCGTGTTCCGCCCGAGCCTGCGCCAGTAGCGTCAATCGCCTCGTGCATAGCTTCTAGAACTACCGGATGCTGGCCCATTCCAAGATAGTCGTTCCCGCACCATACGGTGATATCCTGTTTGCCGCCGTCAGGACGGGTCCACTCAGCATGGGGAAACTGACCCTTGCGACGCTCGATGTCGATAAACGTCCGGTAACGGCCTTCGTCGTGAAGGGCAGTCAGAGCGGTATCGAGTTTTGCCGTATAATCCACGGGCGTCTCCTTGGTCGTAATTCTCAGGCCTTTTCGTACCTTCGGTCAGAACATATTACGTTTTGTGAAGATATATGTCACGTATTGCTTCTGGGCGAGGCTACAAATTGCCGCGATAAATAGGGGTAAACTTCGGTCGTGCCAACTCTGGACAGTTCAAAAAGGAGTGATACGGTCGGCACAATCTCAGAATTGGAGCAAAAAATGACCGTCGATTCCGTCCTTACCCGCATTGATAACGACTTGCCCAACGCAATCGAGCGTTTGAAAGAGCTTTTGCGAATCCCTTCGATCTCAACCGATCCAGCGTTTGCGGATCATTGTCAGGTCGCGGCGGACTGGTTGGTGGCCGATTTAGAAAGCATCGGGATAAAGGCCAGCAAGCGCCAAACACCGGGTCATCCGATGGTTGTTGGTCATGTGGACGGTGACGGACCCCATGTTCTGTTTTATGGCCACTACGATGTGCAGCCGGTTGATCCGCTAGAGCTTTGGGACAACGACCCGTTTGACCCGCAACTTGAGGACACGCCTAAAGGCCAAGTTCTGCGCGGTCGTGGCACCTCGGACGACAAGGGGCAGTTGATGACATTCGTTGAAGCCTGCCGCATGTGGAAGGCCGAACACGGCACCCTGCCCTGTAAGATAACGTTCTTCTTCGAGGGCGAAGAAGAATCCGGTTCTCCAAGCCTAATCCCATTCATGGAAGAGAACGCCGACGAGCTGAAATCTGACGTGGCCCTGATCTGCGACACCGGCCTGTTCGAAAGCAAGACGCCCGCGATCATCACCCAACTGCGCGGGATGCTGTGCGAAGACTTTACGATCACCGGACCCGACAAAGACCTGCATTCCGGCATGTTCGGCGGGTTGGCGATGAACCCGATCCGTGTGCTGAACAAGGTTTTGGCTGGTCTGCACGATGACAACGGCGCCATCACCCTGCCCGGCTTTTATGACGACGTTCCCGAGCTTAGCGATGAAATTCGCAGCCAGTGGCAGTCACTTGCCTTTGATCACGAAACCTTTTTGGGGGATGTGGGTTTAAAAGCCCCGGCAGGCGAAGTGGATCGCACCCCCATCGAACAGGTCTGGTCGCGCCCGACCTGCGATGTGAACGGCATCTGGGGAGGCTACACAGGCGACGGCTTCAAAACCGTGCTGCCAAGCCAAGCATCCGCCAAACTGTCGTTCCGACTGGTCGGCCAACAAGACCCCAACAAAATCCGCGAAGTTTTCCGCGCGTATATGGCTAGTCACTTGCCCGATGGCTTCACCGTTGAGTATCGCACCGAAAAAGGCGCGCCCGCGTCTCAGATGTCGACAGATCACTCAGCGTTTGAGGCCGCCCGCGTTGCGCTTTCAGACGAATGGGACCGACCCGCAGCCTTTGCCGGATGCGGCGGATCAATTCCGATCGCTGGGTTCTTCAAGGACATACTCAATATGGACGCCATGTTGGTCGGGTTCGGCAAGGACGACGACCAGATCCACTCGCCAAATGAGAAATACGATGTGGAGAGTTTCCATAAAGGCATCAGATCATGGGCGCGGATATTGGATGCGATGACGGGGTGAGTCACACGCAACAGAATTTCTGAAATTTCCCTACACTCCCTCTTGCACCCACGGGCAACCTTGGCTAAACGAACGCTCACGGCGGGTCGTTAGCTCAGTTGGTAGAGCGCTTCGTTTACACCGAAGATGTCGGGAGTTCGAGCCTCTCACGACCCACCATTTACTCCCTTATACAATCCAATTCGCTGGGCCCTGTTTTAGGGTCAAAGCCGTTGTTGCTTGCTATAGGATCTAAAGCTGGCAAGGATAATCCCGATAATTAAACTGTATCGGGGAATAGCATGGGTCTTACGGGAAATTGGTCGTATCCAACAAACATTCGGTTTGGTGCTGGTCGCATTTCGGAGCTACCGGATGCTTGTGCCCAAGTTGGTATTCGCAATCCGTTACTGGTGACTGACCGTGGCTTGGCTGATTTGCCTATCACGAAACACGCCCTCGACATACTTGACGGGGCTGGGTTGGGTCGTGGCTTGTTTGCGGATGTCGATCCCAATCCCAATGACGAAAACCTTTCCGCTGGCGTTGCTGCGTTTAACGCTGGTGGCCACGACGGAGTAATCGCATTTGGGGGCGGTTCGGGTTTGGACTTGGGCAAAGCCGTCGCCTTTATGTGCGGTCAAACACGCCCGGTTTGGGATTTTGAAGACGTTGATGATTGGTGGACACGGGCCAATGCAGACGCCATCGCGCCCATTATCGCCGTTCCCACGACAGCTGGCACCGGTTCCGAAGTGGGTCGTGCAAGTGTCATTACCAACAAGCAAGACAAAGTTAAAAAGATCATATTTCACCCAAAATTTCTGCCGAGTGTCGTCATCTGCGACCCTGAACTAACCGTTGGAATGCCAAAATTCATCACTGCGGGAACTGGCCTGGATGCCTTTGCCCATTGTGTCGAAGCGTATAGCAGCCCTCATTATCACCCGATGTCGCAGGGAATTGCGCTTGAAGGCATGCGATTGGTTAAGGAAAATCTACCTCGTGCTTATGACAACGCAAGCGACATTGAGGCCCGTGCCAACATGATGAGTGCCGCAATGATGGGTGCGACTGCGTTTCAGAAAGGCTTGGGTGCAATTCACGCAATGAGCCACCCTGTTGGAGCGATCTTTAACACGCATCATGGAACAACCAACGCCGTCTGTATGCCAGCGGTCCTTCGCCTGAATGCGCCGTTGATATCTGACCGTTTTGATCAAGCCGCAGACTATCTTGGGATCAAGGGCGGATTTTCAGGATTTCAGGCATATGTTCAGGATTTAAACGATCAACTCGAGATTCCTGCAAAGCTGTCACACATGGGGGTTGTGACCGATCAGATAGAAACTCTGGTTTCTAACGCCCTAGTAGACCCGAGTTGTGGGGGCAATCCGGTGGAACTCAACCGCGAGAATTTAACGGGGTTGTTTGAGGTCTGTATCTAGTTGCGCCGCCCAAGACGCTATTCTTCGCCAAAATCTGAAACATCTTCATCCCCTTTTACATTGCCATTTAACGTCTAACGCGCCCAATATACTGCAAGCGACAGGGAGCCCTACATGTCCGGATATCTTACCACACACGTCCTTGATACCGCGCGCGGTTGCCCTGCTGAGGGGTTAAGGATTGATCTCTATCGTATTGAGGGGAACAACCGGACGCATCTAAAGTCGTTAACAACAAATGACGACGGTCGCACGGATGAGCAAATCTTGCCTGCTGCAGAGTTTGAAATTGGCACCTACGAGTTGGTCTTCCATGCTGGAAGTTACCTCGACGCATGTGGCACGCCGCCCGAGGAACCTCGGTTCCTTGATGTGGTGCCAATCCGGTTTGGAATGTCTGAGGCCTCACATTACCACGTGCCTTTGTTGCTCTCGCCGTTTGGATATTCAACCTATCGCGGCAGCTAGTGCGTTTACGGAAGCCTATTTCAGACCTTTCTGAATTTCCTTCACCATATAGTCGATAAATAGCCGCGTCTTTGGGTCCTGCATTCGACGGTGCGTATAGAGACACGCCATCTGCACAGGGATTGGCGGTTCGTTCTCTAGCACTTTTGCCAAACGGCCTGCGCCAAAGTGATCGGCGACTTCAAAGTCAGCCTTCAAGACTATGCCCTGCCCGTCAAGCGCCCAGTTCGTCAAAACGTCACCGTGGTCTGTCTCCATCGGACCACTTACAGCAACACGCTTAACGCCTTCTGGAGTCTCTAACGGCCATTGGAATTCAGGCGCACCAGGGTAACGCAGGTTGAGGCAATCATGCACATCGGTCTTCAGATCACCGCTTGAAAGTGGCTGACCACGTCTGGCGATATAGTCCGGTGCCGCGTAGAGCGAACGTGTACAGTCGGCGATTTTGCGCATCCGAAGATTGCTGTCCTCGGGCAGGCCAAGGATGAACGCCACATCCAGTCCCTCGGCTGCGAGATCGAGTTTACGATCCGACAGACGTAAACGTACATTAATCAGAGGGTATTCTTGGCGGAAATCAGGAATTTTCGGCGCGATCAGCCGTTGGCCCATTCCCAACGGGGCCGCGACATAAATCGTGCCGCGCGGAATTTGGGTGACGTTTGTGATCTCAGCCTCGGCCTCATCCACAGACTCCAATATCTTCTTGGCACCCGGATAGAATAACTCCCCCTGCTCGGTTGGGTTGAGCTTGCGCGTTGTACGCTGAAACAGGCGAACGCTCAGATGCTCTTCAAGCTGGGAAATCCGTGACGATGCAACAGCGGCGGAAATTCTGAGATCGCGCGCGGCGGCAGACATGCTGCCCAATTCATAGACACGGACAAAGGTGCGGATATTATCGAAATAGGCCATACAAACATTCTTAGGCGATTTTTGAAGCAGATTGGATTATTTTATGGATACTCCGAAAGAACAAGCCTTGTTAAGTGTCAAAAAAACTGAGGGTGCACTATGAATGAATTAGCGATCATCTGGGATTGGGCAGAATTTGCGGTCCGTTGGCTACACGTAATTACGGCGATTGCTTGGATCGGATCATCCTTTTATTTCATAGCGTTAGACCTCGGTCTTCACCGAGATATTCCCGGTCCAGCGGATGGTGAGGAATGGCAAGTCCACGGTGGTGGTTTTTACCACGTGCAGAAATACCTCGTCGCGCCTTCAGAAATGCCCAACCATCTGACGTGGTTTAAGTGGGAAAGTTATTCAACGTGGCTGTCGGGGGCCGCGCTTTTGATGATCGTCTACTGGGCTGGCGGAGAGCTTTACCTCGTCGATCAAACGAAATCCGACATGTCTCTGTTCATCGGTATCGTTATTTCTGCCCTGTCGCTGACGGTTGGCTGGATCGTCTATGACTTCCTCTGCAAATCCAAATTGGGTGAGCGGCCTACGGTCCTAATGGTGCTGTTGTTCCTGCTGCTGGTTGCGATGGGGTACGCCTACAACCAAATTTTCACTGGCCGCGCAGTTCTGCTTCATCTCGGCGCATTCACCGCGACGATCATGACCGCCAACGTGTTTTTCGTCATCATGCCCAACCAGCGCGTTGTGGTGGCCGATCTTCAGGCTGGCAAAGCCCCTGACCCCAAGTTCGGCAAGATCGCCAAGCTGCGCTCGACCCATAACAACTACCTGACGCTGCCGGTCATCTTCCTGATGCTAAGCAACCATTATCCGCTGGCGTTCGGAACCGAGAATAACTGGATTATCGCGGCTTTGGTCTTCCTGATGGGCGTCACGATCCGGCATTACTTCAACTCGATGCACGCCCGCAAAGGAGAGCCGACTTGGACATGGCTGGCGACGGCGGTGCTGTTCATCGCAATCATGTGGCTGTCCACCGCCCCGCTTCGCCAAGACGGGTATGAGGAAAGCGAAGCGCGCGATCTAACCCCGACTGAGCAGGTTTTTGCCAGCGCCGAAGGGTTTGACGACGTGATGTCGATTATCCCCGGTCGCTGCTCGATGTGCCATTCGCGCGAGCCTTATTGGGACGGCGTCCACTACGCGCCCAAAGGCGTCCTGCTTGAGACCCCAGCCGACGTCGCCCAGAACGCGCGCGTGATCTACATCCAATCGGGTGTGACCCACGCCATGCCGCCTGCGAATGTGTCGTGGATGGAGGGCGACGAGCGACGCACGGTGGTGCGTTGGTATCGTGAGGCCGTGGACGATCTGCCGCTGACCTTGGCGCGGCATTGAACGACGTGCCGTAGGGTGGGTTTTGGGCCCACCAAAACCGCCCCGCTCGAGGGTGATCCTCGGCAGGGTGTCGGTTTGAAATCTCTATAAGGTGTTAAAAAGGCGGGCCCGCCGGTGCGGAATGTGCCAGTCGGGGATTTGTCTGCCCCCGAACGTCGATCTTTCGGTCTCTGGCCGGTCCCCTAAGCATCCCAGCTTTCGCTAGCCGTAGAACCGTTTCACCGTATGTGCATGCGAGGGAAGTTGTACGGGATGAGGCGTTAAGAGGGCGTTGGGGCTGCGCTCGGAGCTTACGGCGGCGGCCCAAAGCCCCGCCCTACACCACCCGTAGGTCGGGCTTCAGCCCGACACCCCAAGTCATACCCCCGTAGGGTGGGTTTCCAACCCACCAACCGAGAGCGCCACCCGCAAACCACCCCCGTAGGGTGTGCATTCATTGCGCACCAACAACAGCGCCGACCCGCGGGGTGGCAACGGCAAGCTCTCCGAAGGGCGTATTATCCCTCAATCCCAATGAACGGGTGGTGACTGTCGAGAGGTCATAAACTTCACTCAAAGTTGATCACTTTTTAAGAAATTTGACTGGTTAAAATTATCGTATTAGTAATGTGTTCAACCATATACAGAGGGTGAACCTTTGAAAAAAGAACTCGGGAAGACCATCGAACTATTAGGGCGCTTTATGCTAGATATCCTGATAGGCGTGGTTTTTTTTGTGCCTGATCGGCTGCGTTGCTTTATTATTAGGCCTGTTTGTGAAATGGCTGGACTCCTTCGGAATTCTTCCCGAATGGTTGATCGTCGGAGTTACGCTACTTGAATATGGCTTATTTGTCGTTGATGTTGTATGCTTCCTTTTTTTCCTGATTTCGATGTCTGCATACAAACTCGTAGTTGAGATAATAAGGGAGTATAAATGATACTGCACGACGAAAAACTGTTAAAAAAAGCCGACAAACCTAAACATGGACGTAGAAAATCTAGGCCAGTTTCCCCTGCGGGGATTAGGTTAAAAGTTAACCGAAGGAAACAGGTATTTGACCTTTTCAATCATGAATTTCTATTTGCTAGAGACATGTTTTTTGCGCCGGTTAATTCGCTCATTGCTGCGATTAGGGAGGCGATTCTGCGAGCAAATGCCGAAGCGGACACTGCTGTGTCTTGGAAATTAGATAAAGACTAACCGTCACCCTCAAACATCCAACTCCTCCACGAACCGCGCGTTCTCCTGAATATACTCGAACCGCTTCTCGGGTTTCTTCCCCATCAGCCGTTCGACCAGATCGCCGGTTTCGCCGGGTTCGTCTTCGTCTATCGTCACGCGGATCAATTGCCGTGACGACGGGTCCATGGTGGTTTCTTTCAGGTCTTTGGCGTCCATCTCACCCAAGCCCTTAAACCTGCTAACGTCTATTTTACCTTTACCCCCTAGACCCTTTTCCAACCATTCATCACGCTCGGCTTCGTCAAGACAGTACACGCGCTTGGCGCCTTGGGTCAGGCGGAACAAGGGGGGACAGGCAAGGTATAGGTGGCCGGTGTCGATCATCGGGCGCATCTGAGTGAAGAAAAATGTCATCAAAAGCGCGGCAATATGTGCGCCGTCGACGTCCGCATCCGTCATGATGATAATCTTATCGTAACGAAGATCATCCACGTTGAATTTAGTCCCCAGCCCGACGCCCAGCGCTTGTGTCAGGTCTGAGATTTCCTGATTTGTCCCTAATTTTGAGGAGGCCGCCCCAAGAACGTTCAGAATTTTACCCCTCAGCGGCAATAGCGCCTGCGTCTTGCGGTTCCGGCCCATCTTGGCCGAGCCACCCGCACTATCGCCCTCGACGATGAACAGCTCCGTGCCCTCGCGGTTGGTGGCCGAACAATCGACCAGCTTACCCGGCAGGCGAAGCTTTTTGGTCGCGGTTTTGCGCTGGGTTTCCTTTTCCTGACGGCGGCGAAGACGTTCTTCGGCGCGCAAAATCAGGAAGTCGAGAATCGCGCCTGCGGATTTCGTGTCGGCGGCCAGCCAATTGTCAAAGTGGTCCCGGACCGAGTTTTCGACCAGACGCTGTGCCTCGGTCGTCGCAAGGCGGTCTTTGGTTTGGCCAACAAATTCCGGCTCGCTGATGAAACAGCTGACAAGGGCGCAACCACCGGTGACAAGGTCTTCGCGGGTGATGTCCTTGGCTTTACGGTTGTTAGCCAACTCACCATAAGCGCGAATGCCTTTCAGGATTGCTGCCCAAAAGCCACCTTCGTGGGTGCCGCCTTCGGGTGTGGGCACGGTGTTACAATAAGACTGGATGAAGCCGTCACGAGACGGGGTCCAGTTGATCGCCCATTCGACCTTGCCGGGCGTGTTGAACTTCTCGTTGAAGTCCACGGTGCCTGCGAAAGGTTGCGCCGAGTAGGTGCTGGCGGTGCCAAGGGTTTCGTTGAGGTAATCCGCAAGACCGCCGGGGAAGTGGAAGGTCGCTTCGGTCGGGGTTTCGTTGTCGTCAATTGCGGATTTCCAGCGGATTTCGACGCCACTGAACAGATAGGCCTTGGACCGGATAGATTTGAACAACCGTGCAGGTTTGAACTTATGGTGGCCAAAGATATCCGCGTCAGGGTGAAAATTCACCGTCGTCCCGCGCCGGTTGGGGGCCGATCCAATTTTGGCGGCCGGTCCCTGCGGGATGCCTCGGCTAAAGCTTTGCTCGTAGAGTTCCTTGTTACGGGCAACCTGAACGACCATGCGATCAGAAAGCGCATTCACGACCGAGGCCCCGACCCCGTGCAAACCGCCGGAAGTCTGATAGGCTTTGCCACTGAACTTTCCGCCTGCGTGCAGGGTGCAGAGGATAACTTCGAGCGCGGATTTGTCAGGGAACTTGGGGTGTGGATCAATCGGAATGCCGCGGCCGTTGTCGCGAACGGTCAGGCTGTAATCTTCGTGTAGCTCAACCTCGATCCGGTTGGCGAAACCCGCCACAGCCTCGTCCATCGAGTTGTCGAGGATTTCGGCCACCATATGGTGCAGCGCCCGTTCATCGGTGCCGCCAATATACATGCCGGGGCGTTTACGGACAGGCTCAAGCCCCTCCAACACTTCGATGGAAGAGGCGTCGGAAGTTTGCTCGCTGTCTTGCGCGAGGAGATCGTTGGCCATGGATTACCGCTCAGGCTTATTGTTTTAATTGAGCGGCATTATGGCAGGCGTATGCCAAGGGGGGAAGAGGCAACACGGCAAACGCCGAGAAAGGTCCAGCTACTTCCCTGCTGCCTTTGCCCCGAGATGGGCCAATGGGATGTATTGTAAAAGGCCGACGATCATCATCCAAATCGGATGCGGGACCATCACGATGTTCATAATGCCGCCCAGCATCAAAAAGCCGCCTGCAACGATGGCCATTGTGCGGCCGCTGCCCTCAGGGGCGATCAGTGCGGCAACCAGTCCGGCAACGAAGGCTGAGATCATCCAACCTGCGACCACAAGCAATTTGGCACCGATGGGCACACCTGCGATGTAGGCGATCATGGCCGCTTTGTCGGCTACGTCGAGACCTTCAGGCATGGGATAGAGCATCACGGAAATGAAATTGATGACCATCATTGCGGCCATGCCGCCAATAACGCCCACGATCACTGCAATTATTTTCTTACCCAATTTTCCCTCCATGGTTGCCATGAGTTAGAATGGGACCAGCCTAGCACGAGAATTTGATACAAACAAAGCGCATCAAATGTTGATTGCATTGGGGATGATCGCCAAGTTGTTCTTAGGAGGATCCAGCATGCGTTCATTTGAAGATATCTACGAAATATCGGCCAATCGAAAAGGCGGACCTCAGGCGCTTGAGGCGATTATCACGTCGCATCGCATGAAACCCGCTGGTGAATTGGCCGCGATCCCAGAAGATCGTTGGCTGTCGGAACTGTCCAAATTTGTATTTCGCACAGGACTGAATTGGTCAGTGATCGAAAACAAGTGGCCGGGCTTTGAAGAAGCCTTTCTCGGTTTTGATGTTGGTAGATGTGCGTTCATGGATGATGAGATGTTTGACGGCTTGCTGACCGATACACGGGTCGTGCGACATGGGGCAAAGATTGCATCGGTTCGCGACAATGCGGCGTTCTTTCTTGAGCTTCGCGCAGAAGGTGGGGTTGGCAAGGTCATCGCTGACTGGCCCTCGACCGATTTCATCGGGTTGCTGGCAATGCTCAAAAAGCGGGGATCTCGTTTTGGCGGGTCAACGGCCCAATATGGTTTGCGCTTCATGGGCAAGGATAGCTTCATTCTTTCGCAAGATGTTGTGGCGCGTCTGGTGGCTGAAGGTATCGTCGACAAAGCCCCGACATCGAAAACAGCGATGCGCAATGTTCAAGATGCCTTTAACACGTGGATGGATCAAAGCGGACGAGGCCTGACCGAAGTTAGCCGCGTGTTGGCAACCAGCGTTTAGGGGCCAGTTTTGAGCCACCTCAAGGTCAGGCATCGTTGGGTCTGATAGACTGGGCGCAAAGCAAACAAGAGGCCACCTATGATCGATTCAACAAAAGCCGCCGACTTTGACATCAGTGTTCCGGCACCGGAGCAGGATTCATTTCTGAGATCATTTGAGAACGGCAAGTACCCGTATAAGGACAGAATGAGGCGCAAAGAATACGAGGCGACCAAGGCAAAATTGCAAGCCGAGTTGCTGAAAGTTCAACATTGGGCGCTTGAGACCGGCCAGAAGTTTGTGTTACTTTTTGAGGGTCGCGATGCTGCCGGCAAGGGGGGCACGATCAAGCGCTTCACCGAGCATTTGAACCCTCGTCATGCCCGCGTTGTTGCCCTTAACAAGCCAACAGAAGAAGAGCGCGGACAATGGTATTTTCAGCGTTACATCGATCATCTACCAACAGCAGGTGAGATGGTTCTCTATGACAGGTCTTGGTACAATCGCGGTGGGGTTGAGCGGGTAATGGGATTTTGTGAACCGAGCGAATATTTGGAATTCATGCGGCAGACACCAGAGCTTGAGCGGATGCTGGTTCGATCTGGCATCAGGCTCTACAAGTACTGGTTTTCCGTCACCCAAGAAGAACAACGCACACGCTTTAAATCGCGCGAAATTGACCCGTTGAAACAATGGAAGCTTAGCCCGATTGATAAAGCTTCATTGAACAAGTGGGACGATTACACCGAAGCCAAGGAGGCGATGTTCTTTTACACGGACACTGCGGATGCACCTTGGACGGTGATTAAGTCGAACGACAAGAAGCGAGCGCGGATTAACACGATGCTGCACTTTCTGAATTCTTTGGAATACCCCGGCAAGGATCTTGAAATCGTAACCCCTACTGACCCGTTGATTGTCAGTGGGACAGACCACCATATCCGTCAGTCTGAACACATCCTTGGGGCGGCGTTGCATCCGGATCAACGGCGGAAATAGTCTCGGCTATTAAATCCGGTTGCCACTTGGGGAAAGGTCGGGATACTCATTCTTTATGAGTTCGCAAATCGCGAGTTTTCGCGCCCATTCCAAACCCTTGATGAAACTGGCCTGGCCGCTGATCGGCAGCCAGATCATGCAATTCGCCATCGGGTTGACCGATGCGATTATGCTTGGCCGCTATTCGCTTGAGGCCTTTGCCGCGCAGGTTCTAGGTGGCAGTCTATTCTTCATCATCCTGATCTTGGGATCTGGCTTTGCGTTTGGTCTTCAGCCGATGGTCGCGAATGCGCACGCAAAAGACGACGACCAGCAAATCAGACGATCGACACGAATGGCGATCTGGTTGGTCCTAATTTACGCGACTATTACCGTGCCGATTTTGCTGTTTGCGGAACAGATATTCATCGCAATTGGCCAAGACCCAGACCTTTCGCTACAAGCACATGACTACCTCAAAATAATGGGTTTTTCGATCTTTCCGGCTTTGTTGGTAAATGTATTTCGTAGCTACCTAAGCGCACTCGAGCAAGCTGGCATCATCCTCTACGTCACCATTGCAAGTGTGACGCTGAACGCTGGCGTAAATTATCTACTGATCTTCGGCAATTTTGGATTTCCAGAAATGGGGTTACGCGGTGCGGCAGTCGCGTCATTGTTTGTACACACCACCAGCTTTTTGGTGTTGGCGATTTATGCTGGCAGAAAAAACCGCAATCACAGCCTGTTCCAACGTTTTTGGCGGTCCGACCCCGAGGCATTTTGGGGCGTGTTTAAGCTTGGCTGGCCAATTGGCGTTACCGTTTTGGCCGAGGTTGGCATGTTCACCACCGCTTCTGTAATGGTGGGTTGGGTCAGCGTGGTTGAGTTGGGCGCGCACGGGATCGCGCTTCAGGTCGCGTCGCTGTCCTTTATGTTCCATCTTGGTCTCTCGCATGCCGTCACGGTTAGGGCCGGAAACGCACATGGGCGTGACGATTGGGAGGGGCTAAGAGCCGGCGCCAAAGTCGCGCTCGTGATATCGTTTACCGTCGCGTTGTTGGCCAGCATTACCTTCTTCTTATTCCCAGAGATTTTGCTGTTGGCCTTTGTTTCACCAGACGAGCCCAACCTCGAGACCTTAATACAGCGCGGCACAACGTTGCTTTATATCGCGGCTGCGTTCCAGTTCGTCGACGCTTTGCAGGTGATGGGCACTGGCCTGTTGCGCGGGCTACAAGACACGAAAATCCCAATGTATTTCGCGACGTTTTCCTATTGGGGGATCGGCGTAACATCGGGCTATGTGCTTGGGGTCGTCGTAGGATGGGACGCCGTCGGCGTATGGCTTGGGCTGACCCTTGGGCTGACATCGGCCACTATTTTAATGCTAGGAAGATTCAGGATATTGGCGCAAGGTCCCGCCCAAGCTTAACGCTTGTCCTTGGCCATCAATGCTTCGGCCTTTTTGCGAACAAGGACCGAACGCAGATCGTGCATCGCAAGCAATAGCGTATCCGTCACCTCGTCCAATTGATCAACCGTTGCACGCGATTGGGCCCATTGGGTCGTCAGATTGAGGTGATCTACGGTGCGCAAAATATCGTCGATGTCTCGCCAAGCGAGTGTCTTCACACGCTCTTCCATCCAATCACGGATCGCACCAATATCGTCATTGGTCAGTTTGCGATCGCCATGCGGCTTTATCTCACCGTTGCGAATATTGATGATCGCGATCTGGTCCATCTCGATGCGGCGTTGTCGATTTTCTGTATCGACGCGAAAAACAGCAGCACCGTTATCGCGCGTCCGGAAGTAGTATTCGGGAAGGCTAGCACTCATACTGATTTGTCCTCAATTCACGCAATAAGTGTACCGCTTCATCCTGAGAATGGAAAGACGCGTGGACCCTTCAGGTAAGCCCTTCGCAGAAGGCCTGAATTCGACGGCAGGCTTCCTCAAGGATTTCATCCTTCTCGGCGTAGCTAACACGGAAATTAGGCGACAGTCCGAAGGCTGCACCGAAGACCAGTGCAACGCCCTGCTCTTCCAGCAATGCCGCAGCAAAGTCTTCATCTGTTTCGATCAGAACCCCAGCTGCACTTGTCTTGCCGATCAATGCTTTGATCGAGGGATAAACATAGAATGCGCCCTCGGGCGATGGGCATTCGATGCCGTCTATCTGGTTCAACAAACGCACAACTAGATCGCGCCTTCGCACAAAAGCCGCGTTGTTATCTTCGATGAAATCATGCGGGCCATTCAAAGCGGCAACGGCTGCAGCCTGACTGATTGAGGACGGGCAAGAGGTGCTTTGCGATTGAACCTTTCCCATCGCCGTTATCAAATCCGACGGTCCACCCGCATATCCAATCCGCCAACCGGTCATGCAATATGCTTTGGAAACACCGTTTATCGTCAACGTACGGTCATATAGTTCCGGCTCAACTTCGGCAGGCGTCGAGAAATCAAACCCGTCGTAAACCAGATGCTCATACATATCATCGGTCATCACCCAAACATGAGGGTGACGCATCAATACGTCTGTCAGTGCTTTCAGTTCTGCGCGCGAATAGGCAGATCCGGTTGGGTTTGAGGGCGAGTTAAACAGGAACCACTTGGTATTCGGTGTAATCGCCGCTTCAAGTTGGTCGGCTGTAAGACGAAAACCTGTTCCGACCCCTGCCTCGACAATCACAGGGGTTCCACCCGCTAGAAGCACCATATCGGGGTAGCTAACCCAGTACGGGGCAGGAATTATCACTTCGTCGCCCGCATTAAGTGTCGCCATGAAAGCGTTGAACAAAACCTGCTTGCCACCAGTCGAAACTGAAATCTGATTTGGCTGATAGCTCAGATTGTTGTCGCGCTGGAACTTGGCGGCAATCGCTTGCTTTAACTCAAGTGTTCCATCCACGGTCGTGTATTTCGTTTGGCCTGCATCCATTGCAGCCTTCGCCGCATCTTTAATGTGCTCAGGCGTGTCAAAATCGGGCTGGCCGGCCTCAAGCGCGATGATGTCTTTGCCGGCTGCGCGCAATTCTGCAACTTTACCAGTCATCCCGACTGTAGGTGAGGGTTTCACGCGGGAAAGTGTCGCAGATAGAAAAGACATAATTGAACCTGTTTGTGAGGTATACCCAGACGTCCTAGGATATGATCCAAAAGCATTCAAGACAGATGGCATTGCCAAAAGGGAAATTGATGGAAACGAACGACGATTGGTATGGACCCGAGACAGCGACGTTTGGTGACCGCTTAGCAGCCGCGCGCGAAAAAACTGGGATGAGCCAAAAGGATTTGGCGAAACGGCTTGGTATTAAAGTTTCGACGCAAAAGTCCTGGGAAGAAGATTGGGCTGAACCTCGCGCCAACAAACTGCAAATGTTGTCGGGCCTGTTAAACGTGTCTCTGATGTGGTTGCTGAACGGCGAAGGCGATGGGATCGGTGCACCAGATGACGAGGCAGAGTTGCCGTCGGACGTGAACGAAATTCTTTTGCAAATCCGCGACGTCCGTACGCAAATGACGCGCCTTGCTGATAAGATCAGCTTGCTAGAAAAACGGTTGCGCGCGAAACTTCAAGAAGAACAGCAATGAGCGAAACGCGGGAATACCGTCAGAAACGCTTGAAAATGCGATCCATGCGGCGTGGCATCAAGGAGATGGACATCATCCTGTCTTCTTTTGCCGACGCCAATTTGGACACCATGTCGGATGCGGACTTAGATCTCTATGAGGCGCTGCTGTCTGAGTCTGATTTGGATATGTATCAGTGGGTATCCGGACAGTCGGCAACTCCGGCAGAGTATCTTGGTCTGATGACGGATATCTCGGCCAATATGGATCGCTAAATCCAGACGAATTGAATTAAGCGTGGGTAGTTTAACCGAATATTGGGCAATTGGTCTTTAGTTTCAGCCTCAACGAAAGGCAGGAACTAATATGAGCATACACGTCCCAATTCTAGAAAAACCACACGATTTTTCAAACAGTTACCTTGAATCACTGGCGCTAGTGGAGCGACTGCATCGGCTTTTGCTTGATGTTGTAAAGGACGAGTTTGAACGATTGGCAATTCTTGAAATCAATCCTGTTCAGGCTTTGCTTTTATACAATATCGGCGAAAATGAAGTTACGGCGGGTGAGTTGAAATCGCGCGGATATTATCAAGGCAGCAACGTCAGTTATAACCTCAAGAAACTCGTTGAGCTTGGGTATATGCATCACCAAAAATGCCACATCGATCGACGTTCGGTTCGGGTTCGACTTACCGAAAAAGGCCGCGAAGTCCGGCGTATTGTGGGCGGTTTGTTTGAACGACATGCAAGCGGATCGGAAAAGGCTGGTGTGCTTGGTCCGAACGGAATGGACGAGATTACGTTCGTTCTAAAACGGATCGAACGCTATTGGGCCGATTAAATCCGCTATATCTACTAGAATTCATGCAAGCTCACCCATTTGGCGGCGGCTTGACCGAAGCGAACGTGACTAGAGGTCGTCCAATGGATGGGGTCATCTTGGCCACCCTCAACAAATGGTTCGCTATCAAACAAAGGCGCTTTGAGATCTGTGGCAACTTCTTTGAAGGCTTCGGCCAATCCGTGAGAGGCTGCGCGAGCGCCTTGCCATTCGCTGCACCTGTCCCATATTGGGTCATCGGTGCGTTTTGATAGGGGTGGCGGTACAAACAAAAACACTGGTGGCGCAGTAGGGTCGTCCCAAACTTCTGATTTACCGCCAACAGCCCGAATGCGTTGAACCAAACGTCCAAGATTGTCAGCAATCACCCGTGCATCGGGCGTGATATGGGATTTGAGGTCGTTGGTTCCTAAAAAGAGTATCACAGCATCCAGCGGCGCGTGGCTGCGCAGGGCCGTTTCAAGAAATCGAAGGCCATTATTGGACTCACCCAAATGTTCGGCGTCATCGTGTACTGTTGTGCGGCCTGGAAGGTTCTCCTCAATCACCTCAACATTTGGCAAATCTCGCGCCATGACAACCGGCCAGCGATCCAACAACCGGCTTTTGATGCCGTCGCATGGATATCCCCACGAATTGGAGTCCCCATAAACAAGTATGCGTTTCACCGGATTACCAATGACCTGAATTTTCCATGCTCAGCCAAGGTTCTTCAGGTGGTCGAGCACCCCCCGCCTGCAGCAGTTCTATCGAGATGTTATCGGGCGACCGAACGAACGCCATGCGCCCATCCCGTGGGGGTCGGTTTACCGTCACACCATTGTCGATCATCGTCTGGCACATCGCGTAAATGTCATCGACCTCATAGGCGAGATGTCCGAAATGACGCCCGTCAGATGGCAAGCCTTCGTCGCCATCCCAATTATAGGTCAATTCAACCGGACACTCAGACTGATCGGGGGGCGCAAGAAACACCAAGGTGAAACGCCCAGCCTCGTAGTCGTTCCGGCGCGTTTCTTCGAGTCCGAGCAGTTTAAAAAATGCGATCGAAGCATCAAGATCTTTGACCCGTACCATCGTGTGCAAATATTTTGTCGCCATTGCTTTCCCCTTTATTGCCCCCAGAATAACCATGCGCCTGAGCATGTCCATAGATCTTAAGGATTGCCCCTTGGCAGAGGTCACCAAAGGGCGCTAAAACGAATGGACCACAACACTTAGCGGTCTGACGAACCAAAAACACAAAGAATTGGGAAATCTGCCATGCAGCAATATCTGGCGGCTCTTAAAACTGTATTGGATACGGGGGTTGAGTCCACCGATCGCACCGGCACGGGAACGATTTCGTGTTTCGGTATGCAGACCCGTTATTCTTTGGCAGACGGCTTCCCGTTGATGACCACCAAGAAACTACATCTGCGTTCGATCATTCATGAGCTTTTGTGGTTTTTGTCGGGTGATACGAACATCAAGTACCTCAAAGAAAATGGTGTTTCGATTTGGGATGAATGGGCTGATCAGAACGGCGACCTCGGACCCGTATACGGGCACCAGTGGCGACACTTCCCAAAGGTTACTAAGACCGACGATCAAGACGCCAAGTTCTTGTTAGGCGAAGTCGACCAAATTTCCAAACTGGTTGAGGCCATCAACAAAACGCCCGACAGTCGGCGCCTGTTGGTTTCTGCTTGGAACCCCGGAGAGGTTGACCAAATGGCGCTTCCCCCCTGCCATACGCTTTGGCAAGTTCGAATTCTCGATGGCAAGCTGCACCTGCAACTTTACCAACGCTCGGCGGATATGTTCCTCGGCGTGCCGTTCAACATCGCATCCTACGCATTGCTTTTAGTGATGCTGGCGCATGTCACAGGTTATGAACCCGGCGACTTTGTCCACTCAATCGGCGACGCGCATATCTATAGCAACCATATCGATCAGGTGAACGAACAGCTTTCACGCACCCCGCGTGAGTTGCCGCGCGTGATTTTGAAACGCGATGTCCAATCTATTTTTGACTTCAAGTTTGAAGATTTTGAGTTTCCGGGTTACGATCCCTTACCGGGCATCAAAGCCCCTGTAGCGGTGTAAACGATGCTGACACTGATCGTAGCAAGGGCCCGTAACCGCGCCATCGGAAAAGGCAATGACATCCCGTGGCATGCACCCGAAGACCTGAAGATGTTCCAACGAGAAACGACTGGTGGCGCGATCATTATGGGCCGCAAAACCTGGGAAAGCTTGCCGTTTAAGCCCCTCAAAAACCGTCTGAATGTTGTCGTATCGCGTGATAGAGAATTAACGGAACACGTAGCTGCAAGCGTTGAAGAGGCAGTCTCGATTTGCCAGAACGCTGGGTATCATCGCGTTTACGGCATCGGCGGAGAGACTATTTATCGAGATCTCCTGCCCCTTGCAGATAGACTGTTGTTGACGGAAGTTGATCTATCGATTGACGAGGCTGACGCTTTCTTTCCGGCGTTTGACGAGAATGCTTGGTGCGAGATTTTGCACACGAATGTTCGGGCTGAAGACCCGCATTGTACACTTCGGGAATTGATTAGAAAGCACTAGCAATAAGGGGCCTTGCGGCCCCTTTGAATTAGCTTTCCTCTGATTGGCCGTAACCGTGGTAATAGCCACGGTAATAATAGGCCCGCCTGCGCTGGCCTTCTTCCAAAGTCAGCATTGGCACGAAAGTCGCATCGTCCGGCAGTGCCGCAGAAATACGCCCGTAAGCGCGAACTGCATCACGTTGCGCGGTAGAGGCAAATCGCACGGCCATAACGACCGCGTCCACAAATGGGGCGAGGTATAGCGAGTCGACAACCGGCAGCACAGGCGCAGAGTCTATGATGACGTAATCGAAGCCTTCCCGCAGAACCTCGAACAACTTTTTCGCACGGGGCGAACCGATCAATGCATCGGTTGGCACTTTCGCACGACCGCCACCAACGAGATAATTGAGGCCAGTGTCTTTTTCTTCACCGTAAGCCTTGCCAAGTGCCTCAAAATCCAATTCCCTTAAAAGATAACGCAAAAGGGAATCATTGGCCTCAACGCCCATACGCTCAGAGATTGACGGCTTACGAAGGTCCATATCGACGATCACAACGCGGTGGCCAGCCAAAGCCAGCGTGCGAGCGAGTGAGGTTGAAGACATAGTTTTGCCTTCAAACGGAACCGCGGATGTCACAAGAATTACACGGCCCTGCCCGTCATCAATCGGCTTTTTCCGAGCCATTTGACTTTCGAGTGCGTGTTTCAATTGCCGGAAACTTTCCGAATACCCAGACATGGGTTCGTATAATACGGAAGCTGCAATGCTAGCCGGATCTTTGTTTCCACTCAAAGCAGGAATGCCAACTGCGTTCGGGACTTTCAACAGGTCGGCCAGCTGGTCTTCACTGACGACACCGCCGATGACGAATTCATTCAGTAAGCCCAAACCAGTGCCAAGCATCAGACCCAGAACCATGCCAAGCGCCAAAGTAAGGCGGCGGTTGGGGAAGGAAGCGGATGTAGGTTCCAGCGCGGACGACACCAAGGATGCGTCAGATACTTGCAGCTCAGCCATTGAATCCAACTGGCGAAGACGTTGCAGAAGGTCTTGATACTGGCTTCGCGCAATCACGCCTTCTTGCTGGAGTTGGTAGAGGTCCGTCAAAGCGCCGGGTGGCAAATCCGAGTTCAAAACTTCGCCGCGAAGGTTTTGTTCAAACTCATCCCGCTCGGTCCTAAACACCGAGATATTGCGTCGAGTTGCACTCAAATCATCAGCTGTTGAAGCGGCAATTTGCTCGTCTAGTTTCGCAAGCTCAGCTTTGAGAGTTTCTAGATCAAGGTTTGCATCATCAGTTTGGCCCAGCTGAGTATTAAGCTTGTCACGTTGACTGATTAATTGACGAGACGCATCCGACAAGATTTGGCCGTCCAGTGACGCCCAATCGCGTGATTGCAGACCTGAAGCGGAAGCTGTTAACGAAGCTTCAAGCTGTGAAATGGACAGACTACGTTGATTTATTTCAGCCTCAAGCGACAGAAGCTCTGGGCGGTTCGTTTGACCAACGTACTGGGCTGTGAAGTCTGCAAGGAAGCCCTCAACGCCGTTTTCTGCAAACTCAAGCTCTTCTTTTGCTTGGGATGCCCGCGCCGAGATGATGTCCCGTGCAATAAGGGTTGCGTCGATTTTCTTTTGAACCTGGGATTCGATGTAGTGCAGGGCAAGTGCATTCACCAACATCGTCGCTTTTTCAGGAGATTCTGATGTAAATGACAGCTGAACCAAATATGTGCGGCCGCGACGGCTAACCGAAATCGCGTTTTTAACGCGATTAACTACACCGAGAACAGCACGCTCAGGATCTTGTTTCTGTTCGACTTCAAAACCGAGCATGGCGCGAAATTCCGCCATACGACCCAGTTGAACGCCGAACTCTTCGTCAACAACCAAGCCTTGCGCCGCGACGAGCGATTTAACGAGATCGTTTGATTTAAGGATTTCAATCTCACCATCAACGGTGGCGGACATTGCCGTTGCGTTGCTAAGCTCGGCAGCGGCGTCGGTCATGATATTGCGATTTGGTTCAATCGCGATAAGGGCTGTTGCGGTATACTTTGGTGTTACCGAAAAAAGGTAAACCAGCGCCAGTGCGACCACGGCTATTGTTGCGTATGCGATAATGCGGAATTGACGGCGTAAAACACCGAAAAGGCTTTTGATATCAATCTCGTCGTTTGTGTCGGAAAAGTTAGTCACTGAAGTCACCAAATAAATAAAATTAAGTTTCTCATATCAATCGTCGCCTTCTCTGACCACGATGAAATCGACGGAATCAGCCTCAATCGATATTTTTGCAACCGAAAGATGACCTGTTTGGTAGGCACCTGTGTCTATGCTGACCCGATCATGGCTGTGCACTGCTCTTGAGACTGGCGTATGGCCGTGCACGATCGTCTTTTCAAAGCCACCTTCATGGCGCATGAAGCGATCCCGCGACCAGAGAAGATCGTCTTGTGTCTGCTCAGCCAACGGCACGTCGGGTACCACTCCCGCATGGGCAAAAAAGAAGTTATTGGACTCAACGGCGTCGATCATGTTGTCGAGGAAACGTCTGTGAGACTCAGATATTGTTGTCTGAAGCAGGATCAGAAAATCCTTAGGGCGTTTCTTGTGAAGTTTATTCAGGCTCTCCATTACGCCATAGGAATTTAGCGTCTCGTATCCCCCAAAATCAAGCCAATTCATGTGTTGCCCGGGGTCGTCCAAAAAATTTTGCATCATCGCTTCATGGTTGCCACGCAAGAAAATCCTCTCGGCGCCAGTTTTTGAGCGCACATTCAGGAAGTCCAGTAAGAAAGCGCTGTCGGGACCGCGATCAACGAGGTCGCCTAGATAAAGGATGAGTGAGGTGTCAGGATCGAAATCAACATCAGACGCAATTTTTTGCTCTGCCTTTCGGGCCAGATTAATCATGCCATGCACATCACCGATGGCATAAACGGTTTGGATGTGGTCCGGCAATTGCTGAACGATAGCGTCAGATTGTCGGGCTTCGTTTGTTTTTTTCTTACGCCACCAGATCATCTGTTCGGACTACTTGATTTTGCTGTCATCGGGCGCCAATCCTAGGCCAAGAATTACGATGAACAAAAACACATTCGCTTCGATTTCCAATGAAAAATCCACAAATGAATGCACGGCCGCGATCACAATTGCTGCCACTGCAGCTTGGGCCAGATATCCTGTGTATTGATTGGTCGCGCCGCGCTTAATCAGTCTCAGCAAGATTACTCCGCAAATCAGCGGAGGTATTGAACCAAGGATCAGGCCCAATTCTACCCACAGCTCCAAATAGGTATTGTGTGCGTTTTGCCACCTAAGATCAGGGCTGACCGGCAGCTCATGTCCCGTGCGGAACGCAAGTTCAAAGCTATCAAAGCCGTGCCCCGTGAACGGCCGTTGCATCACGACGTTCCAGATGTTGTCATAAAGCGCCAAACGAACGTCAGATGCTAATCCAGTTGAGCCAAGGCGATCAAAGACGACCCCACCATACATCGCAGAGACGACGACAAACGCCAAGACACCAACGACGGTTATCGAAAGCCCAACCAATGCTTGACGCGAACCGCTGGCCTTTTCCGCCTGACTGACGCGCAAAACAACTGGGACGAAAATTCCAAGCAACCCCACGAATGTTCCCATGCGAGAGCCTGTGGTTAGAATGGTGGCGAACATCAATAGTACGGCAACGAATAGCGCCAAACGGCCAGCAACCATTTCGACATCCATGCGTCTGCGTTTGTTGCGCATTTTGCCTTCTCGGTCGCCGCGCAAAACCAGTGCGGTTCCCAGGGCACAGCCAAATGCCAAATATGTGGCCAAAGAGTTTCGGTTTATGAACGGGCCGGTCACGACCTTCACGCCTTCGGCCTTTTCATAAAACAACAACTCTGGCGCTTGCTGTGAAACCAACGAATATATTGCCATCGCGATGACGACGCCGAACACACCCCACGCCAATCTGCGTGCGCGTTTCACATTTGAGGCAACCTGCAGGATTAGGAAAAATAGGCAACCGTAGGAGATAACACGGAGTAGCCCGATCAACACCGTACTTTGGGAATGCATGCCTGAGTTTGGAAATAATCCAGTTAGTCCCATTTGGACCGTCACGCCGACAATATAGATCAGACCTAATGCCGCGATAAGCCTCCAGCGATTTAAGCTGACACGAATACGCATGATCCCGAATGTTGCAAGAAGCAAAACAAGGGCAGTAACGGACATAACAGCAGTGCTGTTTATCAACCAAAACACTGGGCGGTTCGAGCCGATCATCAACGGCGAAATGATAAGCACGATCAAGATAAACACCGATAGCGCTTGGTTCAGGATACGAGTGCGGGTGCCGATGGCGGTAAATTCAGACATCAGCGCCTCGCAACGGAAGATTTAAGTTTGCTTAGAAACCGTACGCGATCTCGGTCGCTTAGTTTTTCTGTCGAAGCCACAATCATGTCACGCAACTGCGGATGCTTGATGTAGAGCCGCGTTGCCGTATCAAGACCCCTGTTTGAGGCAATCAACAGACCAAGATCATTTTGCAAATCGTAGTGGTCGATATTTGGTTCACCCGGAAGCATAAGCTGCGCCAGACCTACGCGGCGAACTGCTAGCCATTGGTCAGTCGGCGCGGAGGACTGAGCCAAGGCCAAATGCTTGGTGGCATCATCAATGTCGTCTTCGATAAACGCCGTGTAAGCCCTTAGGTAATGGGCTTCGGACAGCATCGGATTAAACGCCAAGATACGTGCTGATTCATCGGCACAGTTTCGCGCAACTTTCGCGATATCTGTTTGCGACTGAAACCGCGTTTTCCAGCTTTCGAGGGCAAAGATGCATCCGCTTAGAAGATCGATCTGACCGTTGTTTGAAAGTGGGGTTTGATGGTTTGGATCTATCCAATGCTCAAAACCCTGCCGGTCGTCCAAAATTCCTCGGGAATACTGATCCAATTCCTTTAGAAATATGAAGAAACTCATACCAGCCAAAAGAGCGAGGGCCAATGCGCCCATCAGTGTATAGGGGGACAAACTGCCTGCCTGTCGACGAGCCATAATAGGGCAATACCTTTTAAATCAATTTAGCACGATCATGAGCGATTTACGCCCAATGTGCAAACTCTTCGCGGTTAGTTGACTTAGCGTATAGGCATCGCAGTCTCTGCCAAACCTGCCCACCAACTGCACCCTGCAGGAATTGCGTTGTCATCAAAATTATACTCGGGATGATGCACGGGTGCGGTATCACCGTTTCCAACAAGGATATATGCACCGGGCCTTTCTTCGAGCATGAAGGCAAAATCCTCGCCTCCCATGATCATCGGCGCCTGATCACATTTCCCTGCAACATCCGAAGCTACCTTGGCTGCGAATTCGGTTTGGGTTTCGTGGTTGACCATGACGGGATATCCGAGATGATAAATCACCTCAGCCTCGGCACCAAAAGCGGCGGCGGTATGGGTCACGATTTCATTGATCCGCTTTTCCGCAAATTTCTGCACCGCTTTGTCCATTGTCCGAACTGTGCCCTTCAGATGAACCGAGCTTGGAATGACATTATAGGCCTTCGAGGACGTCTCAAAGGAGGTGATCGAGACCACAAGCTGACTGATCGGGTCGACACCCCGACTAACAATGGTTTGAAGCGCGAGTACGATTTTTGAGGCGACCACAGTTGGG
>ERZ1049444.817-NODE-817-length-26436-cov-8.646867_pt1 | contig 26436 bp, 25 predicted proteins | sample MGYA00383101_ERZ1049444 | MGnify/ENA primary metagenome ERZ1049444 (study PRJEB29581, sample SAMEA5548371) | metagenome | biome: marine; feature: coastal; material: water | depth 50 m | study: Short-term variability in the microbial, nano- and picoplankton...
AGTACTTGGTGGAGGCGGCCGGAATTGAACCGGCGTCCGCCAGACCTCTGCCTTCGGCTCTACATGCTTAGATTCCGTTAATTAATTTAGCTGCACACAGCCCAACGGGCAGGACGTGATTAGCGAGTTCTGTAAAAGTTTAGCAGCGCCGTCCAGAACATACATTGCTGCGAGCCAGTTCTGTATGACAGTCAATAATGCGGGGCTGGCACCTTGTCATTGACCGCTAGAGCCGAAGCTACTAGATGGTGTCTAGTGACTGCTTACGCAGCCAGTTGAGCACCGTAGTTGTCGTCGTTGGCAACTAATAGTTTGCAGCTTTGGATTTACGTGATTGGCTACCATCACGGCATGCACCTAAGGGTTTGTATCCGTCGTCGAATCCAAATCGCCCCCAGTGAACTTCCATTGTACCTCATTACATGGGGTCGGGTTTGGCAATTTTCAACGCCTTGGGGGTATTGGGGCTAATGACGCCGCTGGCTCCAAGGGGGCGCCACAGTGTATTCTGCGGCTATCTTTTAGCGGGAGTCTGATGATGGAAGTAATGATACCCCTGGTACTAACTATGCTGGCCACCGGCGTTGTGGGGGGCTTGATCGCGGGCTTGCTGGGTGTGGGTGGCGGCATTGTCATCGTGCCGGTGCTGGATACCGCGCTAGCCATTCGTGGGGTTGACCCAGCCATTCGCATGCATGTGGCGGTAGGAACCTCGTTGGCTACCATCATTTTTACTTCCATGTCCTCTGCCCGGGCGCATCACGCTCAGGGCGCGGTCGATATGGATTTGGTAAAACTGTGGGGCCCCTTCATATTTGTGGGCTCCTTAATGGGGTCGGTGGCCGCTGCCCAGATTCAGGGCGCGGTTCTAGCTGGTATTTTCGGTGTGGTCGCGCTGCTGATTGCGATTCAAATGCTATTGCCGCTGGACAATTATCGGCCATGGAAGCAGGTGCCTAAGGGGGCGGGCAGTATTATTACTCCCACCTTTATCGGCGGCCTTTCGGCGATGATGGGCATTGGCGGCGGTACCTTCAGCGTTGCAACGCTCACCATGATGAGCCAGCCTATTCACCGGGCGGTCGGTACGGCGTCTCTTTTCGGTTTGCTGATTGCCGTTCCGGGTACCATCGGTTTCATCATTAACGGCCTGGGCGACCCTCGCTTACCGGCCGCCAACGTTGGCTATGTGAACTGGATTGGTGTGGCGCTGATCGCACCCATCACCATGTTGATGGCGCCCATAGGCGCGCGTGCTGCGCACAAGCTGTCCAAGCGCGCCCTGAGTCTGGCCTTTGGTGTTTTCCTGCTAGTGGTGGCTGTGCGGATGTTGGCGCGGGTGATTGGTTTTGAGGTTTAGCAGTGTGAATCATTCCCCGGCTTACACTGCTAGCCAGAGCTGGTGCGCGCAAGGCGGGCCCTAAACAGAGTTTGATTCAATCTTCAGGGGCCAATAACGCTAGGTCTATTGCTTGACGTTGTCACGCACAATCCGCTGTTTCTGGCGGTTCCAATCTTTGTCTTTCTGGCTGTCGCGCTTGTCGTGGGCCTTCTTGCCCTCGGCCAGTGCAATGCGGGCCTTTACCAGGTGACCTTTCCAGTACAATTGGGTGCAAACGCAGGTCTGCCCCTTCTGGGTGACGGCCACTTGCAGCTTGGCGAGCTCTTTCTTGTTGAGCAGCAATTTGCGGGTGCGAGAGGGGTCGGTGACATAATGAGTAGACACGGTATCTAGCGGCACGATGTGCGAACCCAGTAAAAAAGCTTCGCCATCCTTCATCAGCACGTAGGAGTCCGCCAGATCTGCCTTGCCCATACGCAGGCTTTTCACTTCCCAGCCAGACAGGGCAACACCTGCTTCAAAATTTTCCAGAAGATGGTAATCGAAGCTTGCCCGTCTGTTCTGGGCAATAACGTTGCTGGGTTTGTGTGATTTCTTTTTGGCCATGGCGCGCATTATACGTAGGTGGCCCGGCACTTAAACGGTAATCTTTCCCTTTTATGCAGGGTGGGGCTGGTGCAATCTAAGCCTATGATAATTTTCGGGATTTAGTGGTGAATTCCAGACAGCAGCGCGAGCTGAAGCAGTGGCGTAGCCGCACCACCTTTGTCTTGGCGCTGTCCTCGGCAGCGGTGGGCCTGGGCAGCCTTTGGCGTTTTTCCTGGATGATGGGGCAATACGGCGGTGGGGCATTTATGCTCACTTACGTCGCCTGTTTGTTTCTATTAGCCGTGCCCATCATGTGCGCCGAAGTGGTGCTGGGCGCTTATGGTCGTGGTAACCCCATGGCCGCTATTCGCCACGTCTGTGACCGCTCTTTGCTCTATCGCTACTGGCAATGGTTGGGTTTGCTGGCCTGTGTCACCGGGCTTTTGATCCTGGGTTACCAGTCTGTGGTGGCTGGCTGGAGCCTCTACTACCTCGAAGTGATGCGCGGCGATGAATTGTCTGCGGCCAGTCCCCCGGTTGTGGCCGCTCACTTCCAGAATTTGCTAGAAAGCCCTGTGCTCCAGCTGAAATGGCAGAGTATTTTTTTGGCTGTGCTGGTCGCCGTGCTGGCCTTTGGCGTGCGCCGCGGTTTGGGTGCACTGGTTTGGCTGGTGGTGCCGGTGATGATCACCTTGCTGGGTTTATTGGTGAAATACGCATTGGACAATGGCGACCTCGCGGCGGCGCGGGAGTTTCTCTTTAATGTGCAGATGGTCGATTTCACTCGCGAGTCGGTTTTGGCTGCAATGGGTCATGCCTTGTTCACTTTGGGAGTGGGAGTAGGTGCCGGTATTGCCTATGGTGCCTATGCGCCCAGCCGCATTCCCATCGGCCGATCGGTCATGGCGGTGGCGGTATTTGATACGATTATCGCGCTGCTCGCCGGAATAGCTATTTTCCCGGTTATTTTCGTTAACAACCTGGCACCGTCTTCCGGTCCGGGTTTACTTTTTATCACTGTCCCCTATGCATTTGGCAATGCGCCCCAGGGTGAACTGTTTGGTAGCCTTTTCTTTGCCATGACGGTGGTGGCCGCCCTGGGCTTTTCGGCCGCGTTGATGGAACCCGCAGTAAGTATGCTGCAACAGCAGCTGCGCTTGCGTAGGGTGACTGCTGTGTTAATTGCGGGCGCAATTGCCTGGCTGCTGGCCTGGGCTGTTTCAGCGTCACTGGGCCCCAGGGGCTGGTTTGGTATGCAAGACCTTATGCATAAACTGGATTTTCTCACCGCCAATATTTTGTTGCCTTTGGTATGCCTGCTCACCGCTATTTTAGTGGGATGGCGGCTGAACAAGGCGGTGTTGCGTCCACAATTGGCGCGCGAATCGAACCTGTCTTTCTCGCTTTGGCATGCCCTGCTGCGCTATATTGCGCCCGTCGCCATCGCGCTGATCGTGTTGGCGGGCCTGAATGGGTAAGCAAGTGGCTCCATGACAACGATTAACCGAAGTGTACTGCTGCCTTTTCGAGCGCAGCAGCTGTTTGACCTGGTCAACGATATCGAGGCCTATCCCCGCTTTATGGATGGCTGTGTGGGCGCGCAGGTTTTGCGTCAGGAAGAAGGTCTGGTAGAGGCCCGGCTGGATTTGTCCAAGGGTGGGGTTTCTCACAGCTTCTCCACACGCAATCGGATGGTAGATGCCGAGCACATTTCACTGGAGCTGGTGGAAGGGCCATTCGATCAGTTTGGAGGGCGCTGGGAATTTACGCCGCTGGGCGACTCGGCCTGCAAGGTTAGCCTCAGTCTGCATTTCAGTACCAACAATGCTGTGCTGGGAGTGGCGGCAGCGAGACTGTTCGATTCAGCGACCAATAATCTGGTGTCCGCGGTGGAAAAGCGCGCCAAAGAACTTTACGGTTAACTCAATGACTGAGCAAACGATGATCAACGTAGAAGTGGCCTACGCGCTGGATAACAAGCAGGCGCTGCTAGAGCTGCAGGTGATTGAAGGAACGACTGCCCTGCAGGCAGCACAGCAATCGGGTATTACCGGTAAGTTTGAGGGTATAGACCTGGAAAATTCCAAGCTGGGTATTTTTTCTAAAGTCGTCGCGCCATCGCAGGTGTTAAGAGACGGAGACAGAGTAGAAATTTATCGCCCGCTGATTGCCGACCCCAAAGAAGTTCGCAAGGCACGGGCCGCAAGGGCCAAGGAGCGCCGTTCTAAAGAAGGCTAGCCGCCCTCGGCAGTCTCTTCTTCCTCGATGGTCTCTTCCTCGGCAGTCTCTTCTTCTTCGGCGGTCTCTTCCTCGGTAGTATCTTCTTCGGCAGTCTCTTCCTCGATGGTCTCTTCGAGGGGTTCAGTGCCTGGTTCAGCCGGGGATGGGCCGCCAAAGGCCTCAGGTATGTAATCGCCGATTACCGATGTGAGTGAGTCGGCCTCAAAAAATACGGTTAATCGATCTTCAGCCAAGACCTCTAGTCCGTTACGCCGGGTGTATATGTAATCCCAACGGTCTCGGTTGAAACTGTCCTCTACCATCGGTGTGCCCAGAATAAAGCGGACCTGGCGCCGACTCATGCCTGGCTGCAACTGGTCTGCCAACTCCTGGGTAACAATGTTGCCTTGTTCGACGTCAATGCGGTAGACGCCGGGAAAGCCGACGGCGGTGCAGGCGCTGATACAGGTAATCGCGAAGGCGATCAGGAGGATACGCATGGGGTAGAACTTCCACTTAGGTTGTTGGGGTGGCATCATACCGCTACTGAAACCCACAGAGAAGCCCTCACTCATGGCAGAAGAGAATCAGGAGTTACGTCGCGCCGGACTGAAGGTGACCTTGCCGCGGGTGAAAATCCTGCAAATATTAGAGTCTGCAGCCCAGGCGCAGCGTCACCTGAGTGCTGAGGAGGTCTATGACTTACTTCGGGACACCGGTGAAAAAGCGGGTCTGGCGACGGTTTATCGGGTGTTGACCCAGTTTGATGCCGCCGGCCTGGTGACCCGTCACAACTTCGAGGCGGGTCGTGATGGTTCCAGTGCCTCCCACTCGGTGTTCGAACTGGCTCGCGGCGAGCACCACGATCATATGGTGTGTATGGAGTCTGGCGAGGTCATTGAGTTTCACGACGAGTTGATCGAGCAGCGCCAGCGCGAAATCGCCCGCGAACACGGCTTTGAGCTAGAGGATCACTCTCTGGTGCTCTACGTCCGCAAGAAACCTTAACTTTCCAGCATTTCCCTGGCATGGGCCAGGGTTTGCTTGGTGATTTTCACTCCACCGAGCATCCGGGCAATTTCATCTACCCTGCTACTGTCATCCAGCGATTTAAGGTCAGTTTGCACTGATTTTTTGTCCGCTGTCTTGCTGACCTGCAGGTGCTGATGCCCCTGCGCTGCCACCTGGGCAAGGTGAGTAACACACAACACCTGTGCCTGGCCCGCCAGATCACGAAGTAGTTTGCCGACAACTTCGGCCACCGCGCCGCCAATTCCCACATCGACCTCGTCAAAGACCATGCTGGGCACTGTACCTTCGCTGGCAGTGACTACCTGTATCGCCAGGCTAATGCGTGAGAGTTCGCCCCCGGAGGCAATTTTTCCTAAGGGCTGAGGCGCCGCTCCGGGGTTGGTACTGATCAGGAATTCTATGTCTTCGCTGCCATGGGGGTGGGGCGAGCTGTCTTCGCGCGGCGTGAGCGAAACTTCCAGCGTGCACTGGGCCATGGCCAGGGTGCCGAGAATTTCCTGCGCCGCTGTTACCAGTTGCTTACCTGCTTTCTCACGCTGTTTGCCCAGCTTCTTTGCCGCCTTGTTATAGTGTGCGGCCAGGTCACCCATTTCTGTGCGCAGCTCTTCTACGCGCTCGCTGCTGCCTTCTAATCCCGTTAGCTCTTCCTGCAGGCGTCGGTGGGTCGCAATGACTTCCTCGGGCATCACCCGATGCTTTCTTGCCACGTCATAAACGGCTTCCAGGCGGCGTTGTACCTCACTCAGACGCTCCGGATTAACCTCCACTGAGTCAATATGGCGCTGTATTTCACTGTGGGCCTCGTTCAGCTGAATGGCCGCACTGTCTAATAGTTCGCGGGCACCCTCAATCGCGGGGCCGCTGTGGGTGTCCTCATCCAGGAAGTTAAGCGCCTGACGGGTTCCAATCTCTTGCTGCTCGCACAGCTCCAGCGCCGAGTGGGCAGAGCTCAAAATTTCCTCAGCATTAGCCAGCAGCTTTTGTTCCTGCTCCATGGCGGCCAGCTCACCTTCCTGCAGTGCAAGCTCGTTCAGTTCTTCCACCTGGTAGGCCAACAGCTGCGCGCGGGCAGTGTGTTCGTCCTGGCTACCGGTGAGTAATTCCAGCTCGCGCTGGGCACGCAGCCAGTCTGAGGCGAGTTGTTCCACCGATGAGGCCAGTTTTTGCTGTCCGGCGTACACATCCAGCATTTCTCGCTGCACTGCTTTGCGCAGCAGCGATTGATGCGCATGCTGGCTGTGAATATCGATCAGTATGGAGCCCAGTTCGGCGCAATCCTGCAGGGTAGAGGTACTGCCGTTGATATAGGCGCGACTGCGGCCCTCGGTAGTCACCACCCGCCGCAATATGCACTCGTCGCCGCCGCTGAGGTCGCGGCCTTGCAGCCAGGCGCCGGCTGCCGGTATGTCGGAGATATCAAAAGTTGCTGTGATATCAGCGCGATCGCAGCCATGACGCACGGTTTTGGGATCTGCGCGGTCGCCCAGGCAAAGGCCAAGGGCGTCGAGCATAATTGACTTGCCTGCACCGGTTTCGCCGGTGATCACGGTCATGCCGCGGGCAAACTCCATTTCCAGTGAGGAAACGATGGTGTAATTGGTGATGCTGATGTGGCTAAGCATGTGCGTACCCGATGGTTTTGTCAGTTATACCCTAGATGAAAGGCGGCATAAACATCTGCTGTGTTCAGTCGCAGGTTTTGTGTTTGCCGGGCACTGTGATACAACCGTGTTTATCAACGGGCGCAGGTATTCATGACAAGCGATGTAATTTCTGAACGGGCCAGTGTTTTACTCAAAACATTGGTAGAAAGCCATATTCGGGATGGTCAGCCGGTGGGCTCCCGTACACTGGTGGAGCAGGCGGGTTTACCGGTGAGTGCAGCCACTATCCGCAATGTCATGTCGGACCTCGAAGATCGCGGTTACCTCATTTCTCCCCATACTTCCGCCGGCCGCATTCCTACCGCGATGGGTTATCGCCTGTTTGTCGACACTCTGCTGCAGGTGCAACCGCTGGAACAGCAGGCGGTGACAGCGCTGCGCAGCGAATTGAACCCCGATAAGTCAGCCACCGAGTTGGTGCAGAGCGCCTCGTCCCTGCTCTCCAGTATTACCGCCCAGGCGGGTTTGGTGACGGTTCCTCGTCAGGAGGCGGGTCAGTTGCGCCAGGTGGAGTTTTTGCCGCTTTCCGGTGATCGGGTGCTGGTGATTCTGGTGATCAATGAGCGAGAAGTGCAAAACCGCATCATTCACACCCAACGTGCCTTTACTGAGGAGCAATTGCGCGAGGCCGCCAATATGGTCAACCAGCGCTTTGCTGGCCGCCCTTTGCAGCAGGTACAGGAAGAAATTGTGCATGAGATGCAGCAGGCACGCAGCCAAATCGATGGCTATATGCAGGCTGCCCTGGACCTGGCGAGTCAGGCGTTGGACCAGGAAACCTCCGCAGATGAATACCTGGTGGCTGGTGAATCCCGCCTGCTTGGTAATGCCACTGCAGATGAAATGTTCAAGTTGCGAGAGCTGTTTGATGCTTTTGAGCAGAAAAAAGACCTGTTGCACTTGCTGGAGCGCTGTTCCCAGGCCGATGGCGTACAAGTGTTTATAGGTGAGGAGGCCGGATATGACGTATTTGGCGACTACTCGGTGATTACCGCTCCCTACAGTGATGGCTCCCAAACGCTGGGCGTTCTGGGGGTGATAGGGCCCACCCGCATGGCCTATGAAAGAGTGATCCCCATCGTGGACCTTACCGCCCGCATGCTGAGTTCTGCGCTGGGCAAATAGCGTCTGCGGCGTCTGCCGCAGATTGGGGTGTAAATTACCCCCAAAAACCCACAAATATCCCTTGAATCGCCCCGATTCGGCCCCATATTGCCACTGTGACCCCATAGATTAGCCATACGGAGTGCAAGCGTGGCCGAGCAAGACCCAAAACAGCCAGAAAACGAGGTTCAGGACGAGCAGACAGCGAACCCAGAAGCTCAATTGGAAACCGCTGAGGAAGTTGCTGCAGCAGAAGCCGCTGACGCAGGTGCTGAAGGCGATACCGAAGCCTCATTGGATGACGAGCTGAGTCAGCTGCAGGAAGACCTGCTGACTGCCAGGGATGCCGCACTGCGCGCCCAGGCCGATGCCCAGAATGTTAAGCGTCGCGCTGAACAGGACGTTGAGAAAGCCCGCAAGTTTGCTCTTGAGCGCTTTGCCAGCGACTTACTGCCGGTTGTCGACAACCTGGAGCGTGCCCTTGAGGCGGCCTCCGGTGACGACGAGGCAATTAAGCCGATTGCCGAGGGCGTAGAGCTGACACTCAAAAGTTTCATCGACGTGCTGGGCAAAAACAAGGTTGATGTGGTGGATCCCCAGGGCGAGCCCTTTGACCCCAATTTGCATCAGGCCATCACCATGATTGAGAACAAAGAGGTTGAGCCCAATACCGTGACAGCTGTCATGCAGAAGGGTTATTCGCTCAATGGTCGGTTGATAAGGCCCGCCATGGTAATGGTCAGTAAAGGCGGTTGAAGTAAAAAAGGGGGTTGAATCAGGCCAAATTGGCCCCAAATAAAGAACAACGCAATTGATACCGGCGCACAGCGCCAAGTAAGACTGGAGACATACAATGGGCAAGATAATCGGAATTGACCTGGGTACCACAAATTCATGTGTATCCGTACTGGATGGCGATGCACCTCGCGTGATTGAAAACGCTGAGGGCGATCGCACGACACCTTCTATTGTCGGCTACACCGATGAAGGTGAAATCCTTGTTGGGCAGGCGGCGAAGCGCCAGTCTGTCACTAACCCTACCAATACACTGTACGCAGTGAAGCGCCTGATCGGCCGCAAGTTCAAGGATGATGTTGTCCAGAAAGACATCAGCATGGTTCCTTATACAATTCTTGCTGCTGATAACGGCGACGCATGGGTACAGGCTCGCGACGAAAAAATGGCACCGCCTCAGGTGTCTGCTGAAGTTCTGCGCAAGATGAAGAAAACTGCCGAGGAATTCCTGGGTGAGCCAGTGACTGAGGCGGTAATCACCGTTCCTGCTTACTTCAACGATTCCCAGCGCCAGGCGACAAAAGACGCCGGCAAGATTGCTGGCCTGGACGTGAAACGCATTATCAACGAGCCAACGGCAGCTGCGCTGGCCTACGGCATGGACAAGGCGAAGGGCGACCACACTGTAGCGGTTTATGACCTGGGTGGCGGTACCTTTGATATCTCTATCATCGAGATTGCTGAAGTCGATGGCGAGCACCAGTTTGAAGTGCTGTCGACTAACGGTGACACGTTCCTCGGTGGTGAAGACTTTGACATGCGCCTGATCGAGTATTTGTCACAAGAATTCAAGAAAGAGTCTGGCATTGATCTGCACAACGATCCGCTGGCCCTGCAGCGACTGAAAGAAGCTGCCGAAAAAGCCAAGATTGAACTGTCTAGCTCACAGCAAACTGAGGTGAACCTGCCTTACATTACCGCTGATGCGAGCGGCCCCAAACACCTGGTGGTGAAGCTGAGCCGCGCCAAGCTGGAATCCCTGGTCGAAGACCTGGTGACTCGCTCTATGGACCCTGTTAAGACCGCACTCAAAGACGCTGGTCTGTCTCCCTCCGAGATTGATGACGTCATTCTGGTGGGCGGTCAAACCCGCATGCCGATGGTGCAGAAGCAGGTTGCTGACTACTTTGGCAAAGAGCCGCGCAAGGACGTTAACCCCGATGAAGCGGTTGCCATGGGCGCCTCCATCCAGGGTGCGGTACTGTCTGGCGATGTGAAAGATGTGCTCTTGCTGGACGTGACTCCCCTGACGCTGGGTATTGAGACTATGGGCGGCGTAGCAACGCCGCTGATCGAGAAGAACACTACGATTCCTACCAAGAAGTCGCAGATTTTCTCAACTGCTGACGATAACCAGACTGCCGTTACCATTCACGTAGTGCAGGGCGAGCGCAAGCAAGCCACTGGTAACAAGTCGCTGGGCCGTTTTGATCTGGCAGACATTCCGCCAGCGCAGCGTGGTATGCCCCAGATTGAAGTTACCTTCGACCTGGATGCCAACGGTATCCTGCATGTATCTGCCCAGGACAAGGCAACCGGCAAAGAACAGTCCATTCGCATCACTGCCTCTGGCGGTCTGTCGGATGACGATATCGAACAAATGGTTGCAGACGCCGAAGCTAACGCTGAAGCAGATGCCAAGTTCGAGGAGCTGATCACCGCGCGTAATACTTGCGATGGCCTGATCCACGCTGCCAGGAAGACTGTTGAGGAAGCTGGCGAGCACGCAACTGACGAAGAGAAAGCGGCCATTGAAGCGGCGGTTTCTGAAGCTGAGGAAGCGGTAAAGAGCGACGATAAGGAAGCCATTGACGCAGCTGCTACCAAGCTGACTGAAGCGACAGGCCCGGTAGCGCAGAAGATGTATGCGGCGCAGGCCGAGCAAGCCCAGGCGGCCGGTGCTGGCGCTGAGGCCGGTGCACAAGGCGAGCCTGCTGAAGATGTGATGGACGCAGAGTTCGAAGAAGTGAAGGAAGACGATAAGAAGTAACGCCTTAGGCGTCATCCCCACTCAGGTGGGGATCCAGAGGCTCTGGACCCCGGATGCAAATGGGTGACAGAGCCAGGGTTACGCGGGACGCATGTGCCCGCGTAGTCATTTATGAAAATACCGTAAATACACTGAAGATTTATGTCAAAACGCGACTATTACGAAGTGCTCGGTGTCGGCAAAAGTGCTGACAGCAAAGAGGTTAAAAAGGCCTATCGCCGGGTAGCCATGAAGTATCATCCGGATCGCAATCCGGATGATCCCGATGCTGATGAGAAGTTCAAGGAAGCCACTGAGGCCTACGACGTTCTCATGGATAGCGAGAAGCGCGCGGCCTACGACCAGTATGGTCACGCCGGGGTTGACCCCAACATGGGTGGCGGTGGTTTTGGCGGTGGCGGCAATTTCAGCGATATCTTCGGCGATGTGTTCGGTGATATTTTTGGTGGCGGCGGCGGTGGCCGCGGCGGTCGCGCTGGACCACAGCGTGGCTCTGATTTGCGTTACACGCTGGATATCTCTTTAGAAGATGCAGTGAAAGGCACAACGGTTGAAATCCGCGTGCCTAGCTTATCCGGCTGTGAAACCTGTGACGGCTCCGGGGCCAAGAAAGGCTCCAGCCCTGTGACTTGCGGCACTTGCGGTGGCGCTGGCCAGGTGCGAATGCAGCAAGGCCTGTTCCAGGTTCAGCAAACATGTCCTGCCTGTCGTGGACAGGGTCAGACCATATCCGATCCCTGTGGTACCTGTCATGGTCAGGGTCGGGTGGAGAAAACGCGTACACTGTCGGTGAAAGTACCGCCAGGCGTCGATACGGGCGATCGCATTCGTCTTTCTGGCGAAGGCGAAGCAGGACCGCAGGGTGGTCCTTCCGGCGATCTGTTTGTACAAATGTCGGTCAAGCAACACAACATTTTTGAGCGAGACGGTAAAAACCTGTACTGCGAGGTTCCGATTACTTTTGTCGACGCAGCACTGGGTGGTGAGCTCGAAGTACCAACGCTGGATGGCAGGGTTAACCTGAAAATTCCGGCAGAAACGCAAACCGGCAAGTTGTTTCGCTTGCGCGGTAAGGGTGTGAAGCCGGTACGTGGTGGCAGCGTGGGTGACCTGCTGTGCCGCGCTGTGTTAGAAACGCCAGTCAACCTGAACAAACGGCAGAAGGAGCTGTTGGAAGAGCTGCAGCAAACTCTGGGTGAAGATGGCAAGCGCCAGTCGCCGCGTCAGCACAGTTGGTTTGAAGGCGTGAAAAGCTTTTTTGACGATATGACATCATGACAACAAAAATAGGCATTACCGGCGCCGCCGGCCGTATGGGCCGAACGCTGATCGAGGCGATTGCAGCATCCAGCGATGACCTGCAACTGGCAGCCGCTATCGAGCACCCTGAAAGCAGTTTGCTCGGTGCTGATGCCGGCGAGCTGGCCGGGCTGGGTAAAAACGGTGTGGTAGTTGTAGCGTCACTCGATTCGGTGATTAGCAACATCGATGTGCTGATTGATTTCACTGTGCCTGCGGCGACCATTGCCAACGTGCAGGCCTGCGCCGAGCAGGGGATCGGTATTGTTATCGGTACCACCGGGTTTACCGCAGAACAGCAAGCCATCATTGACACTGCCGCAATGAAAACAGCGATTTGCAAGGCCTCTAATTTTAGCACCGGCGTGAATGTCTGTTTCAAGCTTTTGGATATGGCTGCTCGAGTGCTGGGCGACGATGTTGATATTGAAGTGTATGAAGCCCATCACCGACATAAAGTCGATGCCCCGTCTGGCACTGCTTTGAGCATGGGCCAGGTGGTAGCGGACGCGCTGGATCGAGACCTGGATAAGGTCGCTGTGTATGGTCGAGAAGGGCAAACCGGTGCGCGCCAGCGCGAGACCATCGGCTTCGCGACTGTGCGCGCAGGAGACATTGTCGGTGATCACACTGTTACGTTTGCCGCCGAGGGCGAGCGGGTCGAAATCACGCACAAAGCATCCAGCCGCATGTCGTTTGGACGTGGAGCTGTTCGGGCGGCCGGTTGGCTGAAGGCCCAAAATGCCGGACTTTACGACATGCAGGATGTGCTGGGCTTAAAATAAGTTAAGAACCGTTAATCCCCGTGAGACGGGGGAAACGATGCAATCAGGAGACAGAGTCTTGAGCGATTTTATCGTCAACATCGATGAAACCAATGCAGCTGCACTGCTGATTGAGGAGTCCCACAACCGTCCGGTCGTGGTGGACTTCTGGGCTGACTGGTGCGAGCCCTGCAAGGTGTTGATGCCTTTGCTGGAAAAAATAGCCACCGATTACAACGGCGCTTTCTTGCTGGCCAAAGTAAACGCAGATGAGCAGGGCATGATTGCCCAGCAGTTTGGCGTGCGTTCCCTGCCCACCGTCATGGTGATACAAAACGGACAACCGGTCGATGGTTTTGCCGGCGCGCAGTCTGAGCAGGAGATTATGTCGATGCTGGGCAAGTATTTGCCCAAGCCCTGGGATGGCTTGCTGCAATTGGCAGAAGAGGCGATTGCCGAGGGCGACTTTCCCAAAGCACTGACTCCGTTGCGCCAGGCCTGGGATGAATCAGGCAGACTTTACGAAATCACGGTGCCTTATGTGCACGCCCTGATCGAATGCTTGCGCCTGGATGAGGCCGAGGCCTTGCTGGATGAGGTCAGAATGGCCGATCAGGATGCAGCCTATGAACAACTGCGTGCGCAGCTCGAAATCAAACGCGAGGCTGCCAAGTCCCCAGAAATAGAAGCGCTGGAAAAGCAGTTGGCGCAGGACCCTGAGAACCTGGACCTGATGCACCAGTTAGCGGTTCAGTTTACCAACGCCGGTCAGTTCAAGGACGCGATGGAGTACCTGATTACTGTCTTGCAGCGAGATAGAGAACACGGCGACGGGGCGACCAAAAAAACCTTGCTGGACACCATAGCTTCGCTGGGCAAGGGCGACCCGTTGGCAGCAGAGTACCAGCGTAAACTCTATAGCCTGCTGTACTGATGGAATTGACCCGGATTTAGTTCGATGGCTGATTTACGTCTCTCGTTGTGCATGATCGTAAAGAACGAGTCCTACTTCCTGCCAAAATGCTTGGAGCAATCGGCCGAGTATGTCGATGAAATCATTATTGTGGACACGGGTTCCAATGATGACACCAAGTCGATTGCCGCTTTATACACTGACAAAATATATGATTTTGAATGGCAAGATGACTTTTCTGCTGCACGCAATTTGTCGATTGATAAAGCCACAGGTGACTGGATTATTGTTCTTGATGCCGACGAAGTTATCGAGCCGCGGCATTGGGCAGAGATACGAACGTTAATTCAGAGTACCGATCAAGAGGCGTTCTTTCTAACGGAGCGTAATTATAGCTTTGAATCTTTTGGGAGTGGTTGGCAACCAATTCAAGAAAAAAGCGCCTACACTCGAAATTTTTCAGGCTACAAAGTCCATAATATAGCCCGTCTGTTTTGCAATGTTCCCGGTATTCGCTACGAAGGGCATGTGCATGAAATAGTGGACAGGTCCCTGACAGAGGGCCGTTCTCAGGTTGTTGATATACTCATCCATCACCACGGAGACGAAAGTCCCAATAACCCAAAGAAAAAGCGTCAACTAAACTACCTGCGTTTGATGGAGCTGGAACTGGATAGCGACTCGTCAGGGCGTCTGTATGGAACTGCGGCCTCAATACGAATGCATTATCTCAAAGACTTTGATAGAGCGATTGCATACTACGATCGTGCCATCGAACTCGGATGGGAGGTTGAGGAAAGCCAAGAAGCGCAGGCATTAGCGCGCTATTTGGCAGGTGATTTTGATGGCGCGTATTCAGGTTTCGAGCAACTTTATAAAGCGGGCTATCGGCGGGCAAATCTTTGTATAAATTTTGCCAATCTGGCTGTCAAGCGCGGCAACCCCGGCTTTGCGGCTGACCTGCTTGAAGAAGCGATTCAGCTGGGTATTCCTGATCCGAAAGTACGGATAAGCCTGGAACACAACATCCGTTACCTCCGAGAACAAACGTGATGATTTTTTATAGCGACCTCTGGGGTCAATTTTTGTGAGACCTGTCAACATTGTGCACGCCAGAGTCGCGATATACGGTAGCGTTCGGCCTAAATACATGGCTATTTTTGACATTTAATCACCCAGTAAAGGAGGAAAAGCAGTGGATACCGCTTTCGCCCCGGAAGACATCGCTTTTCGCGATGAAGTAGCAGCGTTCTTTGATTCAGCTTTTGACAAAGATATCGAGTCTCGTCTGTCTGACTCAGACCCCGCTGTGTTTCAGCCCGCCATCATTGAATGGCAAAAAAGATTGTTTGACCGTGGCTGGATAGCACCCGGTTGGCCGGTAGAATACGGCGGTACAGGGTGGGACGCATCCAAAGCCTTTATTTTCGAAACGGAACGAGCCAGTCGTGGCATAGGCGATGTGACCCCCTTTGGCCTGAAGATGGTTGGCCCGGTACTCTACGAATTCGGTACCGATGAGCAGAAGGAACGCTTCCTACCCAAAATTCTCGCAAGCGACGAGTGGTGGTGCCAGGGCTACTCAGAGCCAGGCTCGGGTTCTGACCTCGCTTCGCTGAAAACCCGCGCGGTGCGCGATGGTGACGACTACGTTATTAACGGCGCCAAGATCTGGACTACTTATGCGCAGTTTGCTGACTGGATATTCTGTCTGGTGCGCACCAGTACCGAGGGCAAGAAGCAGGAAGGCATCAGCTTTTTGTTAATCGACATGCACTCGCCTGGCATCAAGGTGAATCCAATTGTTTCCATAGACGCTCACCACAGTCTCAACGAAGTGGAGTTCAAAGACGTGCGGGTGCCGGTTGCGAATCGTATTGGTGATGAAAACAAAGGCTGGACCTACGCCAAGGCGCTGCTTGCACACGAGCGCACGGCGATTGCCGGTGTCGCAGACTCCAAACGCGGAGTAGACCTGATCAAGAAGTTTGCCAGCGCGGAAGTAAACGGCGGAACACGGTTGATTGACGACCCCCTGTTCCAGAAGCGTTTGTCCGATCTTGAACTGGACTTGATGGCGCTGGAGTTCACTGAATTACGAGTGCTGGCCTCGTTGGCGTCTGGCGGCGCTCCCGGCGCGGAGTCATCAATGCTGAAAATCACCGGCACCGAAATCCAGCAAGCGGTTCAGGAACTGACCATGGACGTAGCGGCCTACTTCCAGGGCGTGCTACCCAAGGGCGCTCCAGATTCAGAGGTGTTGGGGCATGAGTTTGGTCCCGGAGCCTTTACCAGCTACATGTATGGGCGCGCGGCGACCATTTACGGTGGATCCAATGAGGTCCAAAAAAATATCATCGCCAAGGCCGTTCTCGGTCTCTAACGCGCAGGGAGTAATGACAGATGAATTTTGAATTCTCAGAAGAACAGGTCATGTTGCGCGACAGCGTCGCGCGCTACGTGCAGGATGATTACGATTGGGAAACGCGGGTCGCCATTGCTGGCTCCGAGGCGGGTATTGACCGGGCCAAATGGCAAACCTTTGCTGAACTGGGCTGGCTTTCTATTCCGTTTGCCGAAGAGCACGGTGGGTTCGGCGGTGGTCCCCTCGATGTTATGGTGGTGATGGAAGAGCTGGGCAAGGGCCTGGTGCTGGAACCCTATTTGGCAACCGTGCTTCTCTACGGAGGCCTGTTGCAAAAGGGCGGCAGTGCACGGCAACAGGAAGCTCGCATCCCCTCTATTATCGACGGCAGTAGTTTAGGTGCCTTTGCTTATCTCGAGCGCCAAAGTCGTTTCGAGACTAGCGACGTGCTGACGACCGCTACAGCCAACGACGGTGGCTACGCACTGAACGGTGAAAAGGTTGTTGTTTTTAATGGTATGAGCGCAGATCAACTGATCGTGTCGGCTCGCACCAGCGGTGAACAGAGCGATGAACAGGGCATTAGCCTGTTTTTGGTTGCTGCAGATGCCGAGGGCATTGAAAGTGTCAGCTATCGAATGATGGATGGACAACGCGTTTCCAATATCGTGTTTAAGGATGTGCAGGTTGCTGCAGACGACCTTGTTGGCGAGCTCGACGGCGGTCATGCGCTGATTAATGCCGTTGCTCGTGATGCTAACCTCGCGCTTTCTGCTGAGGCGCTGGGAATCATGGCTCAGCTAAATGCCAAAACCGCGGAGTATGCCCGAACTCGAGAGCAGTTTGGCGTGGCCATTGGCAAGTTCCAGGCGTTGCAGCATCGTATGGTTGATACCTTCATCAGCTATGAGCAAACTAAATCAATGCTATATCGAGCGGTGTGTGCGCTTACCGATGACCAGGAAGACGAAGATCAGGCGATTCATGCGTTAAGGATGATGGTGGACAAAGCCGGCAAACACATCTTTGGCGAAGCTATTCAGCTTCACGGGGGCATGGGTATTACCGACGAACTGGATATTGGTCACTATGCCAAGCGATTGATGATGATTAACACCACTTTTGGTAATGGCGATTATCATCAGGCAAAGTTCAACGCACTACGCTATAACTAACCAAGCACAATTACGCTCCCCGGCCAGCAATGGGTGGGGGAGCTCCCTTTAGGAGAGATACAATGAAACTGGGCTTTCTGCTGGGCTACTCCGGCAAAAAAATTAACATTCCAATGGATCTGATCAAGCATGCAGAATCTTTGGGCTTTGATTCGGTCTGGACCGCAGAGGCCTATGGCAATGACGCGATTACCGCGGCTAGCTGGGTATTGGCGCAAACAGAGAAGATTCGGGTCGGTACCGCCATCATGCAAATGCCCGCACGAACACCGGCTATGGCCGCAATGACAACCATGTCCCTGGATCAGCTATCTGGCGGTCGGTTTATTGCAGGTCTGGGCGCCTCTGGCCCCCAGGTTGTTGAAGGCTGGCATGGGGTGCCCTACGGCAAACCAGTGACACGTACCCGCGAGTACATCAAAATCATGCGTGCGATTATGGCGCGTGAAGGTCCCGTGGAGTTCGACGGCAACATGTACCAGATGCCTAATAAGAGTGAAGGCACGACTGGGCTTGGCAAGCCGCTGAAATCAATCTTGGAAGGCAATTCGGATATTCCTATTTACACCGCATCTATTACCCCAGCCGGATTGCGCTGTGCCGGTGAAGTGGCTGATGGTGTATTCCCAGTGTGGATGGATCCGAACAAGTACGACATCATAGGCGATCATCTGGAAACCGGCTTTGCCAAAGCGGGCAATGGCAAGGGTCTCGATAACTTTGACATTGCGCCCTTCGTATCGGTAGCGATGAATGATGACCTTGATGCGGCATTTGATTCTCTGCGTCCCTGGCTGGCGCTCTACATTGGTGGAATGGGCGCTAAAGGTAAAAACTTCTATCACGATTACACCACACGTTTAGGTTACGGCGAGGCAGCGGATAAGATTCAGGACCTGTATCTGTCTGGCAAGCAAGCTGAAGCCTGCGCTGAGGTGCCCCGAGAGCTACTGGATGAGGTCGCGCTGGTTGGTCCTAAAGACCGCATTCGGGAACGCCTTGGAGCCTGGAAAGAGGCGGGTAAGAAAGGACAGGTCGGCACGATGCTACTGGGCGTGCACGATCCCGCAGTACTTGAGTTGTTCGCTGAGGAAATGCTCTGATGGATGTCGCCGGTAAGGTTATTGTAGTCACCGGCGGCGCTAATGGTATTGGACGTGCGCTTTGCGAGCGCTTTCACGCTGAAGGCGCTCGCAAGGTTGTCGTTGCCGACCTCGAAGAAAGTAATGCCCAAAGTGTTGCCCTGACTCTGGGAGGGGACGCATTTGGTGTTGATGTGCGCGATGAAAGTGCGCTTGCAGCGATGGTTGCCAAGGTTGAGGCCGACCATGGTGGCATCGATTTGTTTTGCAGTAATGCCGGCATCATCGCTTTGGACGGTGAACCCTGGTGGGCTACCTCAGCTGCCAACGAAACCTGGCAAGCCATGTGGGACATTCATGTGATGTCACATGTCTTTGCCGCGCGAGCATGTCTTCCCGGTATGCTGGCGCGTGGCAAAGGGTATTTCCTCAATACCGTTTCAGCTGCCGGTCTTCTCAATCAAATCGGCGATGCGGCTTATTCAACGACCAAACACGCTGCAATCGGCTTTGCTGAATCGCTGGCAATCACCCACGCTGACGATGGTATTGGCGTATCTGCGTTATGCCCGCAGGCAGTAGCCACTCGTATGATTGGCGACAACGGCGATGGCGGCACTGCAGGCGTAGACGGAGTGTTAACACCCGAAGCCGTTGCCGATGAAGTTATTAAAGGTTTGGCCGAAGAACGATTTTTAATTTTGCCGCATGAAGAAGTTGAAGCGTATCGCCAGAACAAAGCCCGGGACTACGATCGGTGGTTGGGCGGCATGCGTAAACTGCGTCGCAACATGGGCGTGCCCACTGTTTGATTTAAACGAGGTTCTCAAAGTTGGAACGCAAGGATCGGTTCGCCAGAACAATTCTTAACGGCTTTGAGGCCTTCTTCGCTGAATTCCAGAATATTACCCTGGCGGCAAAAACCCGCTTTGAAAATTCCGACTGGCACGGTTTACAGGAATCGTCACGCCGTCGTATTGACCTGCGTAAGGAAAAAACCTCCGAGATTATTCAGTACGTGGAGTTGATTGCAGGTGAGTATCTGAAGGACTTTGAGTTCTGGAGAGAAGTTCGGGAAATTTATGCGGGGATGATAGCAGGGCACAATAACTTTGAAATCGCCGAAACGTTTTTCAACTCAGTGTTTTGCGCGGTTTTCAAACACCGAAAAATTCGTAATGACTACGCCTTTGTTTTTTCGTCGCACGGCGATATTCCCCCTGCAGACGTGAGCAAGGTTTATCGAACCTACCCACTCGGCAAGTCGATAGATGCTGCGATCACTCAAATGCTTGGGGATTACGCGTTTGACATTCCTTACGAAAATTTAGAGCGTGATGTTGCCAGTATTAGGATTGTGGCCGACACCTACCTGCGCCCACGGTTCGACCTCGACGGTGAAAATATGCGTCTTGAGGTACTGGAGCACCATTTTTTTCGTAACAAGGGCGCCTACATTGTAGGCCGTATCGTCAGTGGCGAGCAGTCTATGCCCTTTGTTCTGCCTGTACTTCATAATGAGCAGGGCGCGGTTTACGTGGACACCGTGCTCTTTGGGGCTGACAAGGTCAGCGTGGTGTTCAGTTTTACGCGTTCTTATTTTTTGGTAGACGCGAGCATTCCATCGGCTTATGTGTTGTTTTTGCAGCAGTTGATGCCAGCCAAGCCTATATCTGAAATTTACAGTGCCATGGGTTATAACAAGCACGGTAAAACCTACTATCACCGCTGTGCCTATCGGCATATGACGAGCACCAGTGATCAGTTTATTATTGCCCCGGGCATTAAAGGCATGGTGATGAGCGTATTTACGATGCCGTCATATGACTTTGTTTTCAAGATTATTAAAGATCGGTTTACCCCACCCAAAGATATGACGCGAGACCAGGTCAAGGCCAAGTATGCCCTGGTGAAACGCTGGGATCGCGCCGGGCGTATGGCCGATACTCAGGAATTCACTAATCTCGCTTTTGCCAGGGAACGTTTTTCCGACGAGTTGATAGACGAGTTGTACAAAGTCGCACCTTCGCTGATCGATGAACATGGCAAGGCCTTGATCATCAAACATGTTTATGTCGAGCGAAGGATGATCCCGCTTAACTTGTATTTACAGAATGCCACTGATGAGCAGGTGTTGGATGTAATAGACGAGTACGGCAATGCCATCAAACAATTGGCTGCAGCGAATATTTTTCCCGGTGACATGCTGTTAAAAAACTTCGGTGTTACGCGTCATGGACGAGTAGTGTTTTATGACTATGACGAAATTCAACCTTTGACAGAGTGTAATTTTCGCATCATCCCCGAGCCACGCACCGAAGCCGAAGAAATGGCCAGTCAGCCATGGTATATGGTTGGCCCTAACGATATTTTCCCGGAAGAGTTTCGTTTGTTTTTTTCCGGCAACCAGCGTGCACGAGAGGCGTTCGACGCAATTCACAGTGATTTGTACGAGGCCTCATTCTGGCAGGGGTTGCAGGAACAGGTTCGCAGCGGCTACGTGGAAAGTTTCTTTCCTTACCGCCGAAAAATTAGATTTGAAAGGGGAGAGGCTGCCTGATGGCGACAATTTATCTTATACGACACGGACAAGCGTCGTTTGGTTCGGCGAACTACGATCAGTTATCTGAACTTGGGCAGCTGCAGGCAACGCGGACCGGGCAGTACCTGGCGAGGGCCGGCGTCAGCCTGGACGCAGCCTACAGCGGAGACCTTTGGCGTCAGAGAGAAACCTGCGAGAGAGTCTGTAAGGAACTTGACGGCGACATTGCGCATCATGTTGATCCCCGCTTTAACGAAATTCGCAACGATGAGCAGGTAGAGCATCTAACGCCCATTGTGGCCGAGCAGAATCCAGCCCTCAAGCAACTGTTGAAAACGGGTCTTTCCAACAGTAAGCATTACCAGAAACTGATCGAGGCAGTGTTCAACTACTGGGTGAGCAATGACTGCAGCGCCTATGGAATACAGTCATGGGATGAGTACTCAGGCATGGCACAGGCTGCGCTGGCTGAGGTCATGAACCGAGAAGGTAGTGGGAAAACGATTGGTATTTTTACGTCAGGCGGCACCATAGCGACGCTTGTGGCCCATGTGCTCGGTTTAGGTGGTACTCAAACCTATCAGTTTTATGAGCCTGTATTTAATTGCTCGGTCACCCAGTTTTTTTACTCTGGCGAGAACGTATCTCTTTCTTACTTTAACGACCGGTCTTTCCTGCAGCTCTTGGGTAAGGAGCACGGTGAAGAGCTGGTGAGCTATCGCTAGGGTGGAGCGCCTGAGAATTTGAGATTCAGCCACTTTCCCGATTTATAGCGGCGCAGAAGCATGCTGGATTTAATGATGTAGTCCAATAGCATGACAGCGAAAATCCAGTGGACAGACAATCCCAGCTTGAAGAAAGCCAATGCTGGGAGCAGGCGGCCGAAAATGATGCCGCATACGGTTGCCAACAAAGGGAAGCGAGTGTCGCCAGCTCCACGAAGGGCGCCCGACAGAGTAATATCTACCGCCATGATTGGCTGCGCGATGGCAATGATGTAAATGAACAGAACGGTTAGCTGCACGGTTTCTTCATCATCGATCATAAAGCTCGCAAGCTCTCTGGCATAAATCGCCATTAGTACTGAGAATATAGACATGGCCACTATAGCCATGCGCAGTCCTCTCCATCCTGCTTTCATGGCTAATTCGGGGTTGCCTGCACCCAACTGCTGTCCTACCAGCGTAGCGGCTGCGATGCCAAAGCCAAACCCAATGACGATTGAAAACGACACAATACTGATGCCAATGCCATAAGCGGCGTAGGGAGACGTACCGTACTGGCCAACGATAGCGAAAAAAGCCAGAAATGCCACCTGAACGAAACCCTGCTCTAAAACAGAGGGAGCACCGATGCTGACTAATTGACGGGCAGTTGGCAGGTCTATGCGCCACTGCTTCAAGGCTTTTATCGTAAACTTGCCGCGCCACCATACCGCCGCAAATACGCAGGTGACCATTGCGCTAGCGAAACTACCTCCAAAGGCGACACCTGACACACCCATGGCGGGTAATCCGGCGACACCATGGGCCAGTAGGTAGCCAAACAGAATATTAAACATGGAGCTGAACAACAAAAACCAGAGGGGGGTGATGACATCACCGGTTGCGCGCAATGATGTGGCCAAAAGCATGTTCAGCGCCGAGAATAAGTTGAAAACACCGAGCCAAAAAATGAAGCTGGCTGTTTTGCGGGTGGTTTCTTCGTCCAGTCCGAACATACTGGCGACAGCCTCTGGCATCAGAAGCGCAGGGAGCGAAAGCACCAGGCCAAGCAACAATCCAAGGGCAATTGAGGTCCAGGTGACTATTTCAGCTTCGGCGATGCGCTTGGCCCCCCAGCTACGGGCAACCATAGCTGTGGTCGCTATTGAAAGCCCCATCAGTACCGCTTGAATCAGGAAAAAAATTCGATGCCCGCTGGTAACCGCCGCCACCGCGCTGTTTCCCAGTCCGGAGACGATCTTGATATGGGCAAAGCCCACTGTGGTGAACAGCAGGTTAGAGATAATCGTGGGCCACGCAAGCTGCCATACCCTGCGGCTGGTGGAAGAGATTTGTCCGGTTTGATCGTTCATGTGAGGGCTAGTGCTTAGTGGACAGGGATTTGCATTCCCTATGACGGAAGCAGTCGCCTGTATGGTCGTTTACCATACCTGTGGCCTGCATGTGGGCGTACATGATGGTAGAGCCGACAAAGGTAAATCCTCGCTTCTTCATGTCTTTGCTTAACGCGTCGGAAATATCGGTAGTCGCCGGTACCTGAGACATGGACTTCCACTGGTTCTGCATAGGTGTGCCGTCAACAAAGTCCCAGATATAGTTAGCAAAGCTGCCTTTCTCGGCCTGTACTTCCAAAAACGCGATGGCGTTCTTACGTGCGCCAAACACTTTTAGTCGATTGCGGATTATAGCGGGATTCAGCAAGAGTTTTTCCAGCTTGTTGTCGGTATAGCGCGCCACTTTATTGGCGTTGAAGTGATCGAACAGATTGCGATAGGCCTCGCGCTTCTTCAGTACTGTAATCCACGAAAGGCCGGCTTGAGCGCCTTCCAGAATCAGAAATTCGAATAAGGTTTGGTCATCCCATACCGGCACTCCCCACTCTTCATCGTGATATTGCATATAAAGCGGGTCGGTGCCACACCATGTGCAACGGGTCTTGGCCATGAGGCACTCCTTGTCTCGGAAGAGCGAGTATGGGGTCGAGCTTGTTCATTGTCTAGCCACGTGGTTGAACTGGAAGCGGGGGTTCGCTTGTGCCAGACTCAATGAATCAATTGAACTAGGATCAGTTATGACCGATACAGTTTTGTACGAACAAACCGGACACATAGGTCGCCTGACATTAAATAACCCGGCTCGTCACAACTCGCTAGGGCAGGGTGAGCTAGAGGCAATACAGGACTATTTGAGCGCCGTAGAGATGAGTAGTGACGTTCGTGTTCTGATAGTGACCGGCGCCGGGGAAAAAACCTTTTGCGCGGGTGCATCGCTTGCCGAGCTCGGTGCGGGAAAAATTAGCGGTGACTGCTTTCAGGCCACCACTGATCAATTAGCGGCATTATCGGTACCAACAATCGCATCACTCAATGGCAATGTATTTGGCGGCGGCGTTGAGTTGGCACTGAGCTGTGATTTTCGGGTTGGAATTGAAGGCAGTCGTATGCGGGTTCCAGCTGCCGCTATCGGCCTGTGCTATCCCATTAGCGGGATTAACCGCTTTGTTGAACGCCTGGGTGTAAACCTTGCAAAGCGCATATTAGTGGCATCAGAGGAGTTTAGCGCCGACGCCATGCTGGAAATTGGCTTTCTCGACCACCTGGTGCTGCCGGCCCAAAGGGGGCAGATGACGGATAAACTGGCACAGCATATCGCGGGCCTCGCACCACTGGCGGTTAAGTCAATGAAGCAAATTTTGCAGCAAGCGGCTGCTGGAGGCATCGATATGGATGAGGCGCGAGAGCTATCCGATAGGTGTTCGAGTTCAGAGGATTTGCAGGAAGGGTTTGCTGCGCAACGGGAAAAGCGTCAACCGCGCTTCCAGGGGGCGTAGTACACTTATTTTGGTGCCAGCGGGCCATGACAGCGAAGCTCACGGTCTATAGCCATCCAGGGCAGGCCCAGATTTTCCAGCCAGTTAATCGCAGCCTTCTCAGTCTTGAGTCTGGCTACACTGGACGCGCCGCAGGCTTCCAGGCAGCTGTCTGCAACAACACTGACACTGAGCATGCCGGGAATAGGGTAGCCGTCGATCGGGCTAAGACCCCGGCCGAAGTTTTCATCGTTAAATCGTGTGCGGCGTTCAAAATCTCCCCGCATCGCAAAGCCTTTTCCGTTGAGCTTGATCCGATTAATGGCGGTGCGATTTCCAAACGGATGACGCAGTCCGAGTAACCAGTTGGCACCGTCAAACTGTTTGCCGATTGTGACGGCGTCCTGAGCCATCTCAATCATGGCGTTCTCTATTCCTTCCTTGATCAATTTTCGGCGTACCGAATCTATCGCATATGGACGAATACAGCTGTTCAAATCCAGTAGCATGCCCTTCTGGGGAAGCAGAGCGCCCTGATGAGTCAGCTCCAACTGGGACCAACCCACCAGGTGAAGCATGGCTTTTACTTGAGAATCGGTCGCCTTCAGCCGGCCATCGTCGTCGTAGCAATTGAGTAGCAAGCGAGTGGTTGGATCGAATATGTGGCTGCTCTCTTCCCAGAGCGCGGAAACAAAATCGAACAGGCTAAGCGCTTCTGGGTCGAGCGCCGTGTAGCAACCGGTTCCTGCAGACTGATTAATTTTACTGATCAGGCTATCTGCGTTGAAAGCACTAAATTTGTGTTCGAGGCGGGAAAGCTCAGCTGTGGCAATACTTACCAGCGCATCAGCCTCACCGGGAAGAGTATCGATAGTTAACTGACAGGAGCTACCAAAGCAGTGAATACGTTTCCTGTGCATCATGACGTGGCCGACTACTCCCGGGTGACGGTCGAGTTCTTGTTAAGTGACGCCTATATTATTGGGAGAGTCGGTATATGGCAACGCTACAAAGACAATCTGCGTCACGAATCTGATTGGATAACTATGGCATTGGTAAAGAAACATGAAACTGGGAACCATCATTTTGGCTGATGGTCACTGCACCGCCCATAGAATCTGCGAGTGACCGTACAATTTGGAGCCCCGCCTTGTTCTGAGATCGTTCAGACTGTGTTGCAGACAGTCCAACACCATCATCGGATACGGATAAAAGTAAGATGCGTTGATCATGCATTGAGCGATCAACTTTAGCGTCTATTTCGATAAATTGAGCCACTCGATCGTCAGTAAACGCGTGTAATAGTGAATTCTCAAGTAGCTCATACAGTATGACTGCAGCGGGGGAGGCAATTGTTGCCGGGAGAAGCTCCGAGGTAGTGAGATTAATGGTAGTGATTTTCGCTGGATCAACGGGGGTGAGGTCAAGCAGGTAGTTTGTCAGGCTATCGACATAAGTGTGAACGTCTGCCATTAACAAACCGCCTTGAAAGTAAAAGCACTTCTCCAGCAGCTCCATTGCCTTCAATTGCCCGAGTACCTTCGGCCGGCTTTCGCCGGCGACTTCTGCAGGACCGAGATATTTTCCGACTAAATCCAGGGTTGCAACATTGTGCTGGTGAACAGCGCGAACGAGATTGTCCTGCAGCTCGTGACTTTCTTGTAAATCGTCACGTGCCCGATCTGCAGCATCCAGCATTTCACCCGCATTTTTGATAGCTTCTTCCTTTAGCAGATGCTCGCGATAAATACGCATGGCACCCCAGATAGCAATTAATAAGATAGCGCTGTAAAGACAATATGCCCACCACGTCAACCACCAGGGCGGTAGCACCTTTATTTTCAGGGAGACCCCATCTTCGCTCCAAATGCCTGCAGAGTTTGCGCCCCTCGCGCGAAACACATAGTCACCAGGCTCAAGATTGGTATAGGTAATTTTATTATTAGTGCCGTCATCAACCCAGCCCGAATCGAGGCCTTCCAAAATATGGGTGTAGCGGTTTTGGTCTGGGTTGGCGAAATCTAGCA
>ERZ1049444.824-NODE-824-length-26213-cov-9.558682_pt1 | contig 26213 bp, 22 predicted proteins | sample MGYA00383101_ERZ1049444 | MGnify/ENA primary metagenome ERZ1049444 (study PRJEB29581, sample SAMEA5548371) | metagenome | biome: marine; feature: coastal; material: water | depth 50 m | study: Short-term variability in the microbial, nano- and picoplankton...
TTTTACCAAAAATTTGCTTTAAGGCATGTTGTCTTAAAAGCATTTCAGTTTTGGCTGTAAGACCAATACCATCACCATTCCCATCTTGTTTTAAATCTTTTTTTATGTATCCCTTAGCTAATAATTCTTCAATGAAATCATCCATGGTATAATCCTCACTAGTCAAAACATACTCCTTATCTAACTCTTTTAACCAGTTAATTGCTTCATTAAAATCACCAGAAGTGTAAGTGATTAGTTCTTTAAATACTTCAAAAAGTTTTTCAAATGGAGTTTGTGATTTAGCCTTAAAATTTGAGAACAGAAAACCTGATTGTCTTAATGGATTCATTAACAATAAAAATATATTACTTTACATTTTTAGACAAGCTAAATGTGTAATTATTTTACTGCAGAAGTATGATCGCTAACAATCAACCAATTATTGTTAATTTTTTTCCAAAGCAATGTAAAATGACCAAAACTATCTTCACCTGATCTTTTCAAATAATATTCACCAATTAAATACGCAGTATTTGATGAAACTGATCTTATTTTTTTTATTGTGAAATTTAGTTTCCCCATTATTTGAGTATTTGGATATGAACTGTAATATCTTTTTCTTGTATTTTCCCAACCGTATATTGGACCAGATTGTCCAGAAAAAACCAACTCTTTAGATTTCAAGTATCCTTTCATAAAGGAATCTATATCTCCATTATTCCAAGCGACTTGTTGAAGATTCATAACTTTCATTATACTCAAAGAATCTTTAACTGAAATTAAATCTTGAGCGTAATTGTTAAAAGAGCTCATAAATAAAATTGCAAAAAATAAATTTCTAATAATCATAATATATTTATTCTGCTATGGTAAAGGTTTTTGATGGAGTCCCTTTGCTAGCCCAAGTGCAGCCTAAAAAAGTAGTTATTTCATCTTTGTGATTTCCGCTGATGTCCCACATTCTTTTTTGATTATCGTTCATAGGTCCAGAATTTTCTAAACTTTTCTGATTAACAAGAAAAGATTCCCATGAACTATACCAAAAAGCAGCCTGAAAAGTATAAGAACTTCCACTATAATGACCAGTAGGAACTATAGCAAGAGCTTCTCCTAAATCAATTGATGATTGTCTTGTTGATTTATTCCAAAGAGAAATATACTCTCTTCTGTTTTTCCATTTAGGATTGCTTTCATTAAACACTACAATGTGTTTTTTGGAAAAATCAATATCATTTTCTGTAATAAAGATTTGATCATCAAATGTTACTCTGATTTCGTCATCATGACCTTCTAAAAATAATTGAAAATAAGTAGACCATTCTTCTTTTAACATTTTTTTCTCATCATAAGAGATATTCATATCGTCAATATTTTTATTTACCTCAACTCCATAATTAACAGCACTAGCTTGAGCAATAATATTAGGATATACTTCGATTACTTTAAAAGTGAAGTCACTACCGTAGGTATGAGAAAACAACCAGGTTGATGCCATTTTATTATCTTCACTCCCCATAAAATATATGTCAATAAACTTTTTATGCATTTTTACAAAATCATTTGCTTTTGACCTTGGAACATCTAAAGTGTAAAATGAATGAATTTCTTGAGCAACTGAATTAAAAGAGATGATTAATGTTAAAAGAATTAGTAATTTTTTCATATTTGATGTTTTTAATTAATAATTATGTTCTAAAAATAAATATTTGGTTCTTTTTTTAATAATTAATATAAATACACATACCAAACAGTATGTATTTTAAATAAAATTAGTAATTTTATAATAAATGACTGAATTTAAACCATTTATTTAAATTTTATTTATAAATTTAATCGCGAATTTATTGATATAATAATTAATATTTAAATTGAAGCAAGAATTAAAATCAAAAGAAACACAAGATCTTATAATTAATAAGTCTTTTGAACTTTTTTATGAAAAGGGTTATAATGCTACAAGCATTCCAGATATAATGAAAGAAACTTCATTGTCAAAAGGAGCGTTTTATCATCACTTTAAAAACAAACATGAAATTGGAGTTAAAGTGATAGAAGTTATTATAAGAAAAAGAATTAAAGAAGGCTTTATAGCTCCATTAAAGAACATAGAGGGTAATATTCCAAAACTTTTACTTGAAGTTTTTACCAACAGAATTAAAAACTACTCTGAAAGAGAAAAAGCTTTAGGTTGTCCAGCTAATAATTTAGTTGGTGAAATTGGATACACAGAGCAAGATTTTAGAGTTATACTTAAGTCATTATTTGAAGAATGGAGAGAGCAATTAATAAATGTAATTGACATTGGAAAAAACAGAGGTGAAATTAAAAAAAATGTTAATAGCTCGTCAGTAGCCATTTCTTTAATCTGTGCTTTTGAAGGAGTTAGGAGTATACGCAAAGTTTATGACGATGATATTATTTTTAATGAATTTCTAGAATCCATGGGGAATTTCATTGAAAATCTAGGAATTTAATTACCAATTATCTGATCTAAATGATGATGCAGGCAGCCCCCTAACATTATACAGATTTCCATTTAAATAATTTTTCCAACCATATCTTACATGAACAGGATTTTTTACCTGGTCACTTTGAACCTCTAATTGATTCCACATTATTTTTGCATTGGCAGGATAAAATATCTTATCCTCTGAAGCTAATTCAAAGTTATTTATTACATCATCGGGGCAGTGTAAACCATTTTCAGCAAAATCAAATTTAACTAAAACTTTATTTTCTTTAATTTCCAAAGATTTATAAACTGGACCTGAAAAATTTACAGATGAAAAACCATAGTTTTTATTAAGAGCCCAATAAGCAAGTCTTTTACCTAAAATAAATTTACTTGGAGGATGAATAGAGTTTGCATCTCCAACATCCAGGGAAACTGCCATACCCGTATCAGGTGTATTAAGCATAGTGTTGAGCTGAGCCTCTCTTAAAAAAGCAGAACTTGATTTGTCATTTCCATCATATTTATAAGGTGAAATCTGAACAAAATAAAATGGAAATGAGCCTTGATTCCATTCTCTTCTCCAACCTTCAATCATTGAATTTTTTAATTTAGCGTAATTACTTGATCTTGAAACATTACTTTCTCCTTGATACCAAATAGCACCTTTTATACTATAATTAGTCAAAGGGTAAATCATTGCGTTATATAGCGAAGAAGGTTCATGCTGTGGGGTTCCTCCATGATTTTTTATTTCACTTTTTTTAAAATCTATTTGTAAAGATTTTGAATCTGACCAAGCTTCAGCTGGAGTTCCTCCCCAGGAAGTGTGAATAATTGCAACCGGATAGTCAAGGACAGTATTCAAATATTTTGCAAATGAATAGGCTACAGCACTAAAAAAAGGTGAATTTTCTTGATTTGAAATAGACCATTTGCCTTCTAGATTTTCTAATGGAATATTACTTACATTTCTTTCAACTGTAAAAAATCTTATTTCAGAATTATAAGAATTTGCAATAGCATCATTAGCTCCAAATACAGGTTCATTCCTGTACCCATTAAGATTCATTTGCATATTAGACTGTCCAGAAGCTATCCAAACCTCACCCATCAAAACATTAGCTATTATAACTCTTTTATTATTAGACTGAACTGTTATTTGATGGCTTTTACCTGACTTAGGAGTATTAACTTTTAAAAGCCATTTACCTTCGCTATTACTCTTAATTTTAAAAGTTTTTTTATTCCAACTAACATTTATTGATACTTGTGAATTTGATTTTGACCAACCCCAAATAGAAACTACAGAATCCTGTTGCAATATCATATTGTCAGAAAATATGGTAGGTAATTTTAAATCCTGTGACACAATAAAATTAAAAGCAAAAAAAGAAATTATTAATACTATATTATTTTTCATTTGATAAAGATTTCAATCTTTAATTTAATAAAAAAAATTTATCTTAGTTAAAAGCAGTAGCAAATGATTAAACTAAATTTAAAAATTCTTTCTTTTTTAGTATTAATATTATTTTTGGCATGTAAAACTGAAAACAAAACACCAAACGTTATAATTATTTATGCTGATGACTTAGGGTTTGGAGATGTTAGCGCATATAATCAAGGGATATTACATACTCCTAATATTGACAGAATTGCTAACGAAGGAATTAGATTCACAAATGGGCATTCATCATCCGCAACATGTAGTCCAAGTAGATATGCATTGCTAACTGGTTCATATCCATGGAGAAATTCTAAAGCTAAAATCTCAACTGGAGCTTCAATGATTATTGATACAAATCAAAAAACATTGCCAAAAATGTTTAAAGAAAATAATTATTCAACTGCGATAATTGGTAAATGGCACTTAGGTTTAGGCGATGGTCTAATAAACTACAATTCTAAAATATCACCTGGCCCAAATGATGTCGGATTTGATTATTCTTATATAATGCCAGACACTCAAGATAGAGTCCCTACGGTATATATTGAAGATGGATATGTAAAAAATTTAGATAATACTGACCCTTTGTATGTTAGCTTCAAAGAGAATTTTGATAATCAACCAACAGGGGATAAAAATCCAGAAATGCTTACAATGAAATGGCATCACGGTCACTTTAACTCTATTGTTAATGGTATTTCGCGAATTGGATTTATGAAAGGTGGTAAAAAAGCATACTGGAGTGATATTGATATGGCAGACCATTTTTTAAATCAAGCAAGATCATATATAAATAAAAACAAAAACAAACCGTTTTTTTTATTTTATTCTATGCAACAACCCCATGTTCCTAGGACACCTCATCCTAGATTCGAAGGAAAATCCGGTATGGGTCCAAGAGGAGATGTAATAATAGAAGCTGACTGGTGTATTGGAGAACTTTACAAGACACTTGAAAAAGAAAATATTTTAGAAAATACATTAATCATAATCTCTAGTGATAATGGGCCTGTTTTAAACGATGGATATTATGATGATGCTGTTGAAAAAATCGGAAATCACACGCCATCAGGGGTTTTAAGAGGCGGTAAATACAGTCTATATGAAGCTGGAACAAGAGTACCTTTTATTTCATATTGGAAAGGCGTTACGCCTTCAAAAGTGTCTAATAAATTAATTTCTCAGATTGATCTTTTCAATTCTTTATCTACTATCATTGGAAGTGAAATCAAAACTAGTGACAGTAATGATTTGTCTCAGCTTTTACTAAATGGAGATGGGAATGAAAGAGAAAAACTTATTCTAGAGGCATCTGGAAAAACTGCTCTTAAATATAAGAATTGGATTTTTATCCCACCTTACAAAGGAAAAGCTGTAAGCAAATATACTAATGTTGAGTTAGGTAGATCAAACTCCTATCAACTATATAATTTAAAAAATGATCCCACTCAGAGAGAAAATTTAATTGATCAAGAAAAAGAAAAATTAATTGAACTTCAAGAAATTTATAATAAAATAATTAATAACTAAGAGGCAATATTTACTGCTCTAGTTTCACGAATAACAGTTACTTTAACTTGTCCTGGATAAGTCATATCCGTTTGAATTTTTTGTGAAATTTCAAAAGAAAGTTTTGCAGCATGATCATCAGAAATTTTTTCACTCTCAACCATTACTCTTAATTCACGACCGGCTTGAATAGCATAAGCTTTATTGACTCCTTTGAATGAATATGCTACATCCTCCATTTCTTTTAATCTTTCAATATAACTATCTAATACTTGTCTTCTAGCTCCTGGTCTTGCTCCGGAAATTGCATCGCAAACTTGTACGATAGGTGAAATTAAATTATTCATTTCTATTTCATCGTGATGAGCTCCAATAGCATTACAAACATCTGGTTTTTCTCCAAATTTTTCTGCCCATTGCATACCTAGCAAAGCATGAGGAGTTTCAGTTTCTTCTTCAGGAACTTTACCAATATCATGTAAAAGACCTGCTCTTTTAGCAATTTTAGGGTTTAAACCAAGTTCAGAGGACATGATACCGCAAAGTTTGGCAACTTCTCTAGAATGCTGTAAAAGATTTTGACCATATGATGATCTGTATTTCATTCTGCCTACAGCTTTAATTAATGCTGGATTAAGTCCGTGAATTCCTAAATCAATTACTGTTCTTTTACCAACTTCAATAATTTCGTTCTCGATTTCTTTTTTAGTTTTTTTAACAACTTCTTCAATTCTAGCAGGATGAATTCTTCCATCTGTTACTAACTTGTGCAGAGAAAGTCTAGCAACTTCTCTTCTAACTGAATCAAAACATGATAATATTATTGCTTCAGGTGTGTCGTCAACAATTATCTCAACTCCAGTAGCTGATTCGATAGCCCTAATATTTCTACCTTCTCTACCAATAATTCTTCCTTTTACATCGTCAGATTCAATATTGAATACTGAAACACAATTATCAATTGCTTCCTCTGTACCAACTCTTTGAATCGTACTTATAACTATTTTTTTAGCTTCTTGTCTAGCAGAAAGTTTAGCATCTTCAATAATGTTTTGTGTAAGTTCTAAAGCTTCAGTTTTAGCTTCTTCTTTAAGGGACTGAACTAATTCTTTTTTTGCTTCTAAAGCAGACATACTTGATAATTTTTCAAGTTTTTCAACTTGTTCTTTATGCAATTTGTTAACTTGATCACTTTTCTTATCAAGAAGTTCAAGCTTCTTGTCAAACGAAGAAATTTTATCACTTAAGCTTTGATTGTTCTTTTTATTTATAGATAATTCATTTGATACTTGAGATTCTTTATCCTTAATTCTTTTTTGAACATCAGTAAGATTTTTTTCTCTATTTAATATATGTTTTTCGTGATCAGATTTTAATTCTAAAAACTTTTCTTTTGCTTGAAAAATTTTATCTTTTTTAATATTTTCTCCCTCTATAGAAGCAGATTTTAATATGTTTTCAGCTTCTTTTTTTGCGTTTTCAAAAGATTTAGTTATTGATGTTTTTTCTAAAAATTTAGAAATTATAAAACCTGTAACAAGCCCTATAACAATAAGAACAAAATTGATTATTGTAAAAAATTCCATAATAATTATTTTATTTAGTTTAAAAAAAAAGCCTACATCATGAAGTTTTGTATAAACTCTTGTAAGACAAGATTAAGGCTAACTAGCTGATCAAGGATCCTGCAAAGGCTTGCTTTAGCAGACTAGACTCACCTTTTATAAAAAAATTCGCGTTGAGTTTATCAAAAAAATTGATGTAGGCAATAATGTATTTTATTTAAATGAACGTGCTAGAGGTCTATAATTTCCTGGATAGATTTATTAATCTTTTCTAATCTTTTATTTACCTCCTCATTAATTTTAGCTTCAGAAAGACTTTCTTGTTCAGTTTGAGTTGCTAATTGAAGAGCACACATTGCAAGAACATCTTGCTTGTCTTTAACAGCGTAATTTTCTTCAAAATGTTTAATCATAATATCAATTTTTTTAGATGCTACCCTAAGGCCTTCTTCCTGTTCTAAAGGAACATTTAAAGGGTAAACTCTATTAGCAATTGTTAACTTAATTTTTTGCATTTAATAGATTTATGAACTTAAACTTAATATACATTTATCCAACTCTTTAATAAGATTATTAATCTTCAGCTTTGTTAATGATTTATCATCACTACCTAAGAAAGTATTAGCAATTTTTAAAGAATGATATTTTTCTTTCCATTCTTTTAATTGGTTTTTTTGTTTGAGTAAATATTCGTCTTTTAATTTTAGGTCTTCACTAAATTTCAAATTCTCATCTCTTAATTTGTTTATTAAAGATTTTAAATTAGACAAATTAGTTTCTAAAAGAACAATATTTTCAATTGACTCGGACATAAAAACAATACTATCTTACTCAAATTTAGTGTTACTAAAACTCTTAAACAAATAAGTGCTAATATTTTAAAAATCTTAAAAAAAATTAGTATTATTAGAAATTAAAACAAACATAAAGTATCATTAAGAAAATAATGAAAAAATTAATATTTCTAGTTTTATTTATTTCAATAAACATAAATTCACAAACCAATTATCCTAAAGACTATTTCTCTAATCCTTTAAACATAGAGATAATTTTAAATGGTAATTTCGGTGAATCAAGGCCTAGTCATTTTCACTCTGGCATTGATTTTAAAACACAATTTAAGGAGGGCTTAGATGTATTTAGTTCTGCAGAAGGATATGTAAGTAGGATAAGCATTAAACATGGTGGGTTTGGTAAAGCATTATATATAAACCATCCCAACGGATTCACTACTGTATATGGACATTTAAAAAAGTTTAATAAAAAAATTGAAGATTACATTAAAAGAATTCAATACAATAAAAAAACTTATCAAATTGAACATTACTTAAAAAAAGATGTTCTCAAAATAGATGGAAATGAAAAAATAGCAAACTCTGGAAATACAGGTTCGTCCTCTGGCCCTCATTTACATTATGAAATTCGATTAACAAAAAATCAAAAAGCTATAAACCCTCAATTGTTTGGATTTGATATTAAAGACACCAGAAAACCGACTATTAGTTCGGTATTTTTATATAATTTGGATAGCCTAAGTAACATTGGTGACCCCACCAAATTAAAAATTAAAAAAATTAATGATAGTGTATATCAGTCAGAGAAAGTATTTACAAATGGTACTATTGGATTTGGCATTAGCGGATTTGATAGACAAGATTTAGCAAATAATAAAAATGGGATATACAAATACTCAACCTACTACAACAATAAAAAAATTATTGACTTTAACTTTGAGTCATTTTATTTTGAGGAATCAATAAAAATAAAAACATTAATTGATTATAAGTATTATATAAAAAATAAATCTAGAATTATAAAGTTATTTAAAGACAAAGGGAACGATTTAAGTATTTATTTAAATAATAAATCAGGCTATATTGATGTTGAAAACAACTCCTCTTTTTATAAAATTATAGTTTCTGATTTGAATGGAAATAAATCAATTGTAAAAATTCCAATAATAAAAAGTGATTTAATTATCGATTCATTAAAAAAAATCAAATTATTTAAATCAAATAAAAACATAAATAATAAACTTGATTACAATTTTAAATTTGAGAATGCGGAAATAAAAATAGCTAAAAACACTTTTACTAAAGAGATTCAATTAAATATTGAATCACTCAAAGATTCAATTAAAATAATAAATCCTGAAATAGCTGTTTTTAAAAATATTAAAATAAATTTCTTTAATAAAAATAAAAAGAAAGGCAATTATTTAGCTTTAAAAGATAAGGATGGAAATGAGTCGTTTGCTACTGCGAATCTAAATAGTAAAAATTATTTTTATCACAAAACTAAATCATTAGGAACTTATTTTGTGAAAAATGATAGTCTTCCACCATTAATACAATTAAAAAATTTTAAAAATAACGATTGGATTTCAAATAAAAATTTTATCAGATTAAATATCACAGATAAGGAAACCGGTATTAAAAATTATAAAGTAAAAATTAATAGTAAATGGACTCTTTTTGAATATGAGTATAAAAAAAATGAACTTTTTTACGAATTTGACTCATATTTTTTAAACCAAACAAAGAACTTGATTGAAGTTTTTATTGAAGACTTAGCTGGAAACAAAACTCAAAAGAATTTTACTTTTTTCAGAAACTAATTTGAGTTTACAAAATCACTCAAAACTTCAACTGTTTTATCAATTTCAGATTTATTATTGTATTTAGAAAACGAAAACCTTAATGAAGGTTTTTTTAAATCTGATTCAGATAAAATAGAGTTTAAAACATGAGAACCTGTACTACTACCAGATTGACAAGCACTTCCTCTTGAACATGCGACTCCTTTTAAATCTAAATTAAATTCCAAAAGAATAGATTTGTCTTTTGAAACAGGAAGACAAATATTTAAAATAGAAAAAGTACTATCATTATTATTACCACAACTTCCATTAAATTTTAGCAATGGAATTGAGCTGGATATTTTCTTAATGAAATATGTTTTTAAATCTTGTATATACTTTTTATTTTCATCAAAATTATTATATGATTCAATAAAAGCCAACTCCATTCCACATATATTGTGGACTGATTCAGTTCCTGCCCTTAAACCTCTTTCCTGATTGCCACCTATTATTTGTGGGTTTAACTTTAATTTTTTATTTACATATACAAAACCAACCCCTTTTGGACCATGAAACTTGTGGGCAGAGCCAACAATAAAATCAATATTAAGTTTTGATAAATCAAATCTATATTTACCAATTGACTGAACTGTGTCCGAATGAAATAAAGCATTATGTTTTTTACAAATATCTCCAGTCGTTATTAAATCTAAAACTGAACCAATTTCATTATTAACATGCATTAAGCTAACAATTGTTTTAAGATTAGTCTTATTTAAAACTTTGTTTAAGTCGTTATAATCAATTAATCCATTTCGATTTACTTTTACGAATTCAACTTTAATAGATTCTGTCAATTTCAAAAATTTAACAACATTTAATACTGCTTTATGTTCAATTTCAGATGTAACAATTCTTTTAACACCTAAATCTTTAACAGCGGAAATCAAAATTAGATTATCAGATTCTGTTCCACATGAAGTGAAAAATATCTCAGAGGGCAAAACATTAAATTCCTTTGCAATTGATTTTCTTGCTTTTTCTACTAATGTTCTAGATGATCTTCCAAAACTGTGAGTTGAATTTGGATTCCCATAATTATTGGTCATAACGCTATTCATCAAATCAATCACTGATTGATCAATTTTTGTTGTAGCTGCGTTATCAAAATATATATTACTCACTAGTTTCAAATTCTTTTAATGACTTTACTATTATATCAACAGCAGAATCCATTTCTGTTTTATTAATAGTAAGTGGAGGAGCAAATCTAATAATATTTCCATGAGTAGGTTTTGCAAGCAAACCATTATCTCTAAGTTTTAAACAAATATTCCATGCAGTATCACTTTCTTCGTGATCGTTAATAACAATTGCATTAAGAAGACCTTTGCCTCTTACTAATTTAACAGTATTACTTTTGGAAATATATTCATTTAATTTTTTTCTAAAATAGTTTCCCATTTCAAATGAATTTTGACATAATTTTTCTTCTTTAACTACTTTTAAGGCAGCTATAGCTACTTTACATCCTAAGGGGTTTCCACCATAAGTAGAGCCATGTTCACCAGGTTTAATAGTTAACATAATTTCATTAGATGATAAAACAGCAGACACTGGAAAAACTCCGCCAGAAAGAGCTTTACCTAATATCAATATATCAGGTTTAAAACCGTGATGGTCGCAGCAAATCATTTTACCTGTTCTAGCTATTCCTGTTTGGACCTCATCTGCAATGAACAAAACATTATTATTTTTACAAAGATTAAATGCATCTAAAAGATAATTATCATCTGGAACAACTACTCCTGCTTCACCTTGAATTGGCTCAACCATAAAAGCAGCAACATTAGGATCTTTTAATGAGTTTTCTAAAGCATTTAAATCATTATACGGGATTATTTCATAACCTGGCATAAAAGGGCCGAATGTTTTAGTACTAAATGGATGATTTGAGGATGAAAGAGCTGCTAAAGTTCTACACCAAAAATTGCCAGTAACAAAAATAATTTTAGCTCTATTTTTGGGCACACCTTTTATTTCATAAGCCCATTTTCTAGCTAATTTTACTGCAGTCTCTCCTCCTTCAACTCCAGTGTTCATTGGAAGTACTCTATCATAACCAAAATAATCAGTGATAAATTTTTCATATTCACCTAAAACATTATTATGAAAAGCTCTAGATGTCAGTGTTAATTTTGAAGATTGTTTAATTAAAGCTTCATTAATTTTAGGATGACAATGACCCTGATTAACAGCTGAGTAAGCAGATAAAAAATCAAAATATTTTTTATTATTTACATCCCAAACATATATTCCTTCTCCTTTATCCAAAACAACCGGCAAAGGATGATAATTATGAGCTCCATAACTGTTTTCAAGATCAATAAAATAACTAGAATTATCTATTGTCATATAAATTAATTTTTGTTAATATTTATTATAATATTGCAAACCTAAACAATAATAGATACAAATTATTGTATTAATTTTAAATAATAAATTTAAAATATATTTTGATATATATATCTAGCAAAAGCAATCCGGTTTACAAAAAAATTTCTAAACTTCTGTTTAAAAACAACAAAAGAAAAGCTAGCAACTCATTTATTGTTGAAAATAAAAAAGATATTAGTCTATGTAAAGATTTTGGTTTTGAATTTATATAAATAATTATTTGTTCTGAATTAATTTGTGAGCAAAACATAACCTACATCAATAAAAATTTAAAAAATATTATTATTCACGATTTCTCACTAAATCTTTTCCAAGAATTAGTTTATAAAAAAAAAGGAGACGGCTTATTAGCTTTGGTTAGATCTAAAGACAATTCGTTAAAGAATTTTACTCTTTCAAAAAAACCATATATTTTGATTGCAGAATCACCTGAGAAACCGGGCAACATAGGAGCTCTTTTAAGAACAGCTGATGCAGCTGGATTAGATGGATTAATAATTGCCGATCCAAAAACAGAGCTGTATAATCCAAATACAATTAGGGCAAGTTTAGGAAGCATCTTTACAATGCAAATAGCTACTGCTTCAACAGATGAAATTATTCAATATTTAAAAAATAATAATATAAAAATATATTCAACTTTTGTAAAAAGAAGTCGCAACTATTTAAACGTTGATTATAATACGGCTTGCGCTATTGTAGTTGGAACTGAATCATCATCATTATCTAAACCTTGGCTATCAAAATCAGATGAGTTAATTAGTATTACAATGAAAGGTAAAATGGATTCTTTAAATTTATCAGTGAGTGCTGCAATAGTTATATTTGAAGGATTAAAACAAAGAAATGATAATTAACCCAGAAACATTATTTAACGTTCTTATTACAATTATAGTACTTAATTTTTTAAAGGATTCTATTTTAGATTATTTAAATTCCACATATTTTAATAAAAAAATACCTAAAATAGTAAGTGATATTTATGATAAAGAAAAGTACTTAAAGTCCCAAGAGTATAAAAAGATTCAATATAAATTTAATAGAATTTCTAGTATATATAGTTTTCTGATTTTACTTCTATTTTTTTACTTTGACGGATTTTTAATTGTTGATAATTACAGTAGATCACTATTCGAATCTGAACTTGTAATAAGTTTAAGTTTTTTTGGAATTATTTATTTTGGAAATGATATTCTTAGTATCCCCTTTTCACTTTATCATACTTTTATTATTGAGGAAAGATTTGGCTTTAACAAAACTTCCATTAAAACATTTATAATTGATAAACTAAAATCTTGGTTTTTAACAATTTTATTTGGAGGCGGAATAATAAGTTTTATAATTATTCAATTTGAATCTACTGGACAAAAATTTTGGATAGTAGCTTGGATATTTATATCCGTTCTAACCTTACTTATAAATGGTCTTTATGCTCAGGTAATTGTTCCTCTTTTTAATAAACAAACAAAACTTGAAGATGGAGAATTAAAAAGTGAAATAAAAAAGTATTCAACAAAAGTCGGATTTAATTTGAGTAATATTTTTGTAATTGATGGCTCAAAAAGATCAACTAAAGCAAATGCTTATTTTTCTGGGTTTGGAAAACAAAAAAGAGTTACATTATTTGATACTTTAATAAATAAACTAAATAAGGAACAAATTGTGGCTGTTATAGCTCATGAGATTGGTCATTATAAAAAAAATCACATTATTTTCAATTTAATATTCTCAATAATTCAAACAGGCATAATGCTTTATATTCTTTCATTATTAATTTATATGCCAATTTTTTCAGAAGCTCTTAATATTGAAAATCATAGTTTTCACATAGCTTTAGTTACATTTTCAATACTTTACACTCCCATTTCTGAAATATCATCACTAATATTTAACTTTTTTTCAAGAAAATTTGAGTATGAAGCTGATGAATATGCTGATAAATCTTTTGATGGAAAGTATTTAATCGAAGCCTTAAAAGTATTAACTAAAGACAGTTTAAGCAATTTAACACCACATCCAAAATATGTTTGGTGGCATTACTCTCACCCTACTCTGTTAGAAAGAATAAATCAATTACGATAGTTGTTTTTTTTTTAGTTAAATTTAATAATGATGGTAGTAGATTCAATAAAAGAGAACAATCAAATAGCTAAAGAATACAAAGAACTTCTTAAAATTAGTTATCAATCATTATCAAAAGATGATAGAAAACTTATTAGGTTAGCTTTTAACACATCTGTTGATGCTCATAAAAATCAAAGACGAAAATCTGGTGAACCTTATGTGTTTCATCCTATTTCTGTTGCTAAAATAGTTGCATCAAAAATTGGTTTAGATGCAACATGTATAGCCGCAGCCCTACTACACGATGTAATCGAAGACACCGATTATGACGCAAAAAAATTAACTAAGATTTTTGGAAAAAAAATAAGCAAAATTGTTGTTGGTTTAACTAAAATTTCAAAATTATCTAAAGAGGAAAACGTCTCTTTACAAGCTGAAAATTTTAGAAAAATGCTACTTACATTAAATGATGACGTAAGAGTAATATTAATTAAAATAGCTGACAGATTACATAATATGCAAACCTTGGATTCAATGCCAGCAGGAAAACAAATAAAAATTGCATCTGAAACCCTTTACATTTACGCACCTATAGCACACAGAATTGGTCTTTACGATGTTAAGTCAGAACTTGAGGATTTAGGTTTAAAATATACAGAACCAGAAATATTTAAAGAACTAAAAAATAAAATTGAAGAAACAAAAGTTGACCAAGACAAATACATAAAAAATTTTTCAAGAAGAATTTCGGAAAAATTAAAACCCGAAAACTTAAAATTTAAAATAAACGGAAGGCCTAAATCAATACACTCAATTAGAAATAAAATTGTAAATAAAAATATTTCGTTTGAAGAGATTTATGACAAGTTCGCAATTAGAATTATATATAAATCTGACAGAGAAAATGAAAAGTTTATAGCTTGGAAGATATATTCAATAATAACTGATCATTATACCCCTAACCCTCTAAGATTGAGAGACTGGATTACTTCTCCTAGATCAAATGGGTATGAGGCGCTACATATTACAGTCGTCGGGCCAGGATCAAAATGGGTAGAAGTACAAATAAGATCAGAAAGAATGCACGAAATAGCTGAAAAAGGATTTGCAGCACATTACATGTATAAAGGAGGAAATAAATCTGAAACTGGTTTAGAAGAATGGCTTAATAGATTACAAGAAGTATTAGAAAACACTGATACTAATGCAATAGATTTTGTTGAAGATTTTAAGCTTAATTTATATTCGACAGAAATATTTGTTTTCACACCAGCTGGAGAACTAAAATCTTTAGCCAAAGGTTCAACAGCTTTAGATTTTGCTTTTAGCGTGCATACAGGTTTAGGATTAAAAACAAGAGGTGTAAAAGTAAATGGTAAAATGGTTCCACTAAGTCATGTTTTAATCAGTGGAGATCAAATTGAAATAATAAAATCAGAAAATACTAAACCATCTTCTAACTGGCTAGATTACGTAAAAACATCCAGAGCAAAAGCTAAAATTAGAACAGCATTAAAAGAAGAAAAAAAGTTATTAGCAGAAGACGGAAAAGAAATATTGAGAAGAAAGCTAAAACAATTAAAAATAAAGTTTGATGAAAAAACTATAAATGATTTAGGTAATTTCTTGAAATTAAAAACCAGTTTAGATTTATTTTATAGAGTAGGAATTGGAAAAGTAGAAAATAATGAGCTAAAAAAATTTGCTAATTACAATAATAGAATAATAAATTTTTTCAGAAAAAGAATAACAAGAAAACCAAATAAATTTAATCAACCTGACAAAGAAATTACTAATAATTTTGATCTAGTTGTTTTTGGAAATGAAGAAGATAAACTTGAATATAACTTAGCAAAATGTTGTAATGCAATACCCGGTGACGATATATTTGGATTTGTAACTATAAACGAAGGAATAAAAATACATAAAAAAACATGCTCAAACGCTGTTGGTCTTCAATCAAAATTTGCATATCGAATTTTAAAATCTAAGTGGATAGATTCATCATTATTAGATTATAGTTCAACAATTAGGATTTCCGGAATTGATAATCTAGGAATTGTAAATGAAATAACTAAACTAATATCAAACACATTGAATATTAATATTAAAAAAATGAGTTTTGACACTGTTGATAATATTTTTAGGGGAAAAATTACCTTAAAAGTTAGGACAAAAATTATTTTAAATGATTTAATAAAAAGATTAAAAAAAATAAATGGTATTGAAAAGGTCATTAGAGAATAGTGAATTATCAATTTTTAACCTAATTTTACTTTATGAATAATGAAAAGAATCAGAAAATAGTAAAAGAAGTTTTTACTAAATTTTTAGATTTAAAAAGTCATAGAAAAACACCGGAACGTTTCGCAATTCTTAGTGAGATTTACAATTCTTCAGAACATTTTGACATTGAGTCTCTTTATGTTATGATGAAAAATAAAAATTACAGGGTAAGCAGAGCTACATTATATAATACCATAGAACTTCTTTTGGAATGTAAGCTTGTAAGAAAACATCAATTTAGTTCAAATCAAGCTCAATATGAAAAATCTTATTTTGATCATCAACATGATCATATAATTTTGACGGACACAGGAGAAGTTATTGAGTTTTGTGATCCAAGAATTCAAAGTATTAAAAAAAATATCGAAGAAATATTTGGAGTTGAGATTAATAATCACTCCTTATATTTTTATGGAAAAAAAATTAAAAATTAAATATGAAAGTTGATTTATTACTTGGCTTACAATGGGGAGACGAAGGCAAAGGTAAAATAGTTGATGTACTAACAAAGAACTATGATATTATAGCACGATTTCAAGGAGGACCTAATGCAGGTCACACACTCGAATTCGATGGAATCAAACATGTATTACATACTATTCCCTCAGGAATATTTCATCAGGAATCAATGAATTTAATTGGTAATGGTGTAGTTATCGATCCTGTTATTTTTGAGAAAGAAATTGAAAAATTAAAGCCCTTTAATATTAATTTTTCAAAAAGCTTATGTATTTCAAGAAAAGCACATTTAATCTTGCCTACGCACAGACTTCTTGATGCAGCATCTGAACTTTCTAAGGGAAAATCCAAAATTGGTTCAACTCTAAAAGGAATTGGGCCTACTTATATGGACAAAACTGGAAGAAATGGTATTAGAATTGGAGATATTGAGCTTCCAGAATTTCTTAAAAAATACAGAAAATTAGCTAATAAACATGAGACCATGATTAAAAGCTACAATGTTGATTTACAATATAATCTAGCTGAGCTTGAAGAAGATTTTTTTAGTGCTATTGAAAATATAAAATCAATTCCTTTTATTGATAGTGAAAACTATATTTTTAATGAACTAGATAATAATAAAAATATATTAGCCGAAGGTGCTCAGGGTTCGCTTCTTGATATTGATTTTGGAACTTATCCATTTGTTACTTCTTCTAACACAACTGCAGCTGGAGCATGTACAGGATTAGGAGTTCCTCCCAATAAAATAAAAGATGTATTTGGTATTTTCAAGGCATATACAACAAGAGTTGGAAGTGGTCCTTTTCCAACTGAACTTTTTGATGAAAACGCTAAAAGAATGAGTAAAGTTGGTAATGAATTTGGTGCTACAACCGGAAGACCAAGAAGATGTGGATGGTTGGATTTGGTAGCATTGAAATATGCCGTTAAAGTGAATGGGGTAACCAAATTAATGATGATGAAAGGAGACGTGCTATCCGGATTTAAAAATATTAAAATTTGCACTTCCTATGATTATAATGGAAAGAAAATTAATCATTTTCCGTTTTCTGTTGATTCAAAAAAATTAAAACCAATTTATACAGAATTCAAAGGTTGGGATGAGGATATAAGTAAAATAAAAAAAGAGAATTCATTTCCTAAAACATTTATGGATTTTGTTTCCTACATAGAAAATGAATTACAGGTTCCTATTGCAATTATTTCAGTGGGTCCTGATAGAACCCAAACAATAATTCGTTAAAAAAAATTTGAAACTTAAATTATCAATAATTTTAATATTACTATTTAATGTTCTTTTATCTCAAGAAAAAAAGATTATTCAAATAATAGAAGCAGGTTCTTTTGATAAAAACGAACTAGATCTTCCCGGAGCAAATATTTTAAAAAAAAACAGTAATGTAAGAGTTCATCTTTTACATGACGGAATGGATGTTTGGTCTAATTATGCACTATTCTATAAAAAAAACAATTCATTTAAAGCAAAAGGAAATGTTGTAGTTAAACAGGGTGATAGTATCGAACTTTTTAGTGAAAAATTAGAATACGATGGAAATAGCAGAAAAATTATTGCAAAAAATAATGTAATTTTTAAAAACAATAATACAACATTAAAAACTCAGATATTATTTCATGACAGAGATTTGAAAGAGATATATTTTGAAAATGGAGGAATAATAAAAGATTCAACAAATACTATAAAAAGCACTGAGGGAAAATATTTTTTAACAAATTCTAAATATGAATTTAATAAAAGGGTTAACGTTTATAACGACGATAGCGATATCAAATCATTTAAACTAGATTATTACAGTGATACCGAAAAAGTATTTTTTTATGGTCCAACTGTAATCACAGGTCAAGATTATAGAATTTTTAGCGAAAATGGATTTTACAACACTAAAAGCAAAAATGGATTCTTTAATACAAAAGCAAAAATAGAGTATAATAATAGAACTATAACAGGTGACAGTTTAATATTTGATGATTTAAAAAAATATGCATCGGGAAAAAATAATGTAACAATAATAGATACAATAAATAAAACCATTATTAAAGGAGATTTTGCAGAAATTTTTAAAAAACTAGACTCAGCTATGGTTACAAAAAATTCATATGCAATAAAACTTTTAGAAAAAGATTCCTTATTTATTAAAGCTGATACTCTATTTGCTGTTGGTCCAGATGAAAACAGAATTATTAAAGGTAGATTTGATGTAAAGTTTTTCAAAAATAATATGAGTGGCAAATCAGATAAATTCATTATGAATCAAAAAAATGGATTAATTAAACTATTACGGAACAAACTTTCAAAAAGAGAACAACAAATATTAACCAGTAAAGAAATTTCAAAAAAGAATCCTGTGATTTGGAACGGAGAAAGTCAAATGTCTGGGGATGAAATACACATAATTAGAAATACTAAAACTAACAAACTTGATTCATTAAAAATTTTAAACAATGCTTTTGTTGTTGAAAAAGATAGTTTTGGAATTGACAATTATAATCAAATGAAAGGAATTGATTTGTTTGGAAATTTTAGAGATAATGAATTGGAAAAAATAAGATTAGACAGAAATACTGAAATGATTTATTATTTGTATGACGAAGAAACTAAAGAACTAATAGGAATCGATAAAGCAATTTGCAGTTCAATTTTAATGACCATTAATAATAATAAAATTGATGAAATAATCTTTTATACTAACCCTGAAGGAAAAGTATATCCTGAAAAAGAACTTGAGATAAATGAAAAGATTTTAAATGGTTTTAATTGGAGAATAGATGAAAAGATTTTAAATAAAAAAAATCTAATTAATAACTAATTTGAAAGATAAGTTTTTAAAATACCAAGCACAAACAACTAACAATCCTATTGGACTGAAAGTTTTAAAAGCAGAGGGGTCTTATATATTTGATACAAATAATAAGAAATATTTAGATTTTGTTGCAGGTGTTTCAGCATCTAACTTAGGTCACATAAATAATAAAATAAAAGAAGCTGTTTTAGATCAAATTGAAAAATACTGGCATGTAATGGTTTATGGTGAATTTATTCAAGAACCAACAGTAAAATTGTGTGAATTAATTTCCAATAACCTACCGAATTCTTTATCAAATACTTACTTAACAAATTCAGGCACAGAAGCCATGGAAGCTGCCATGAAATTAGCTAAGAGAGTAACAGGAAGAAGTGAATTTATTGCTGCAAAAAACAGCTATCATGGAAATACTCAAGGGGCCATGAGTATAATGGGCTTTGAAGAAAGAAAAAGAGCATACAGACCTCTTCTTCCAGATGTTAATTTCATTGAGTTTAACAATGAAAGTGATATTTTACTAATTAACAGTAAAACATCAGCAGTAGTTCTTGAAACAATTCAAGGGGGAGCTGGTTTTATAACACCTTCAAAAAACTATTTAAAAAAAATAAAAAATCAGTGTGAAAAAGTAGGTGCTCTGTTAATACTTGATGAAATACAACCAGGAATTGGAAGAACTGGAAAGTTATTTGCTTTTGAACATTATGGAATAATTCCGGATATTTTAGTTTATGGAAAGGGTTTAGGTGGAGGGTTTCCAATCGGAGCTTTGTCATCAAGTTTTGATAACATGAGTCTATTCAAAGAAAATCCAATTTTAGGACATATTACAACTTTTGGAGGTCATCCTGTAATTTCTGCTGCAGCTTATGCAAACCTTAAAGAAACTTTAAATTCTGGTATAATAGATTCAGTAAATCAAAAAGAAAAATTATTTAGAAAACACTTAAAACATGAACTAATTGACGAAATTAGAGGAAAAGGGTTAATGCTGGCAATAATCTTAAAAGAAAACAATTCATCTTACAAGCTAGTTTCTAAATGCTTAGAAAAGGGATTAATTCTATTTTATTTACTATTTGAAACTAAAGCTGTCAGAATTACACCTCCTTTAACCATTAGTAATACAGAGATAAAAGCAGGATGTAAAATTATTATACAAGTACTTGATGAATTAAAAATATCTGTTCATTAATTTGTTAAAAAGAATTATTTTTTTTCTTTAAACAAAATAAATCTGATGATATCTTTACAGGTAAATGAATGATAATTTTCAAGATTTTTTTTCTGATTCAATTATAAAATTTGAATCAATGATAAAAAGTAATAAATTTTTATTTTTTGATACTGAAGAATTTGAATCAATTATAATTTATTACTTAGAATCTGGCAACAGCTCAATGGCTAATAAGGCTTTAAAAATGGCAATTGAACAATATCCAAAAAATACATCCATTTTACTTTTAAAAGTTGAAGCTTTAATATTTGAAAATAAAATTGAAGAAGCAGAAAAAATAATCGATTCTTTGTATGAAATCGACAAAAATAATTCTGAAATAATAATTCAAAAATCTAGAATTCTTTCAAAAAGAAAAAAACATTCTAAATCTATAAATCTTCTAAAAAAAATTGATAAAGATTGTGAGTTTTACAGCGATGCATTGATAATGACAGGAAAAGAATATCTTTTTATTGATAATTTTGAAAATGCAAAAGAAAAGTTTAAGGAATACATTAAAGATTATCAATTAGATTATGCTGTTTTGAATAATTTACTTTATTGTTTTGATGCCCTAGGAAACACTGATGACACTATTAATTATTTAAATAACTTTTTGGAAGAAAACCCTTATTGCGAAGTCGCATGGCATCAACTTGGTAAACAATATTTAAAAAAAGAACTTTTTAAAGAAGCTTTAACTGCATTTGATTTTGCTATAATTTCAGATGATTCTTTTGTAGGAGCTTATTTAGAGATGGGTAAAGTTCTTGAAAAACTTAATAAAATAAATCAAGCAATAGAGCAATACGAAATTGTTACTAAAATTGACGAACCAAATCCTTTCGCTTTATATCGAATAGCATGTTGTCACAATAAATTAGGAAATATTGAGTTAGCAATTTCCTACTATATTAAAACTGTTACTGAAGACCCTGTTCATGATGGTGCCTGGATGTCATTAGCTACAAACTATTATAAACAAAAAGATTATTTAGAAGCAAAAAATCACTTGATTAAAGCTATAGAAATTGATTCTGAAAACATAAAGTATTGGGAATTATATTGCAAAATAAATCTAGATTTAAATAATAATGAAGAGGTTGAAATTTCATTTAAAGAAATTTTATCTTTAGGTAATTTAAGTCTAAGTACTTTAATATTTTTAACCAAAACATTAATTCAAATTCCTGTTAACGAATCATTGTCTAATGAATTTTTAATTAAAATTGATGCTCTTCCAAATTCATTATTAAGTGAAAAAAAATATATTAGTTATGTAATTCTTCATAATACTAATCAAACAATTAAAGCTAATTTTAATTTAAAAGAAGCTTATTTTCATAATCCTGCGATTTATGATTATTTCGAAGACATTTTTCCAACTATTCCACAACTTAATGTCTTTAAAAACATGAACGTAAATTAAATTCTAAGTAATTTATCTTAATTTTATTATCATGAAAAATATTTTTTTTTCAAATTTTGTTATTCTAATTAAAGGAATGTGCATGGGAATTGCTGATATAGTTCCTGGTGTTTCTGGCGGAACAATTGCTATAATTACAGGAGTTTACGAAGAATTGCTAAAAACTATAAATAAATTTGATTTTAAAATATTAAAAGAACTAAGAAAAGGTAAGGTTAAAACAGTTTGGGAATTTTATAATTTAAATTTTCTTTTCTCTTTGGGCTTCGGAATTTTGTTAAGTATTGTAATACTAAGCCATTATATTTTAATATTATTAAATGAATATCCAATAGCTCTTTGGTCTTTATTTCTTGGATTAATTTCATCAAGTATCATTTTTTTATTCAAATCTACATCAAAATTAAATTTTACAAACTCAAAATACCTTATTCCACTCCAATTGTATTTTTTAATTATTGGGATATTTATGGCTCTTTACATTCAAACACTAAGCTCTGGCAACATTGAAGTTAATTCATTGTATTTGTTTTTTTGTGGAATGGTTAGTATAACCGCAATGCTTCTTCCAGGCATTTCAGGAGCTTACATTTTAGTTTTATTAGGTGCTTATGAAACTATGTTGATCACACTAAAAGAAGTTAGCAAAATGAACTCAGATTATTTTATAAATTTCATTTCGTTTGCGCTAGGGGCTCTATTAAGTATTAAATTATTTTCTAAATTACTGACATGGTCTTACAAAAACTATAAAGATAATACACTTTTTTGCCTAATTGGCTTTATGATTGGATCACTACCCACATTATGGCCATGGAAAAAAAATAATGATTCTAGTTTTTTTTTAGACCGATTATATATTCCTGAAAATTACTTTAATAATTCAGAATTTAATCAAGGAATATTATTTTTCATAATAGGAACCACATTTGTTCTAATTTTAGAATTTATTTCAAATAAAAATGAAAAAAAGGAATAATACGTTCTACATAATTCTATTGGTCAAAAGCATTTTAATGGGTACTGTAAATAAGTTGCCTGGTGTTTCAGGGGGGCTAGTTGCACTTTTAACAGGGTTTTATATTGAAATGATAAACTCTTTAAAAAAAATCAATTTCAAAATAATTCCCTTGTTATTTAAATTAAACTTTTCAAAATTAAATAAAAACTATAATGGATTTTTTTTATTCATTATTATTTCAGGAATTGTGATTAGTTATTTCACAACTTCAAAATTATTAGATCTTTTATTTAAAAGTTATGAACTGTTTGTTTGGTCAGTTTTTTTTGGAATGATATTAGCATCAAACATTATTTTAATTCAAAATTCAAAAATCTGGAATTTTAATTCTTTTATCTCTGTAATTTCAGGACTAACTTTAGGATTAATTATTAGCTTTTTAGATCCAATTGAAGAAAACAAAAATATATTATTTGTATTTTTTTGTGGTTTTATTAGTATCAGCGGAATGATTATACCTGGACTTTCTGGATCGTTTTTACTTATATTATTAGGCAACTATAAACTTTTATTAATTGACTCAGTAAATTCACTATACAATTCAATACTTATTTCTATTGGCGTTGAATCTAATCTTTCACATGATTTTGAACTTTTAAAAATTGTTTTAATATTTGCTGTAGGATCTATTTCAGGATTAATTTTACTCTCTAATTTCTTAAGTTATTTGGTTAGAAAACACGAAGAGAAAGTAAATCAATTTATAATTGGTTTTATATTTGGATCTTTAATGATATTATGGCCCTGGAACCATATTAATGAAAAATCATTATTAAATGATAATTTTGGCATATCACTTCCAAAATTGACAGAAATAACAAATATTATGTCTATTATGTGGATTTGTATTGGATTAATTACAGTATTAAGTATAAATATGTATGTTGGGAAAAAAAATAAAATACGGATTAATAGGAAAGAATATTGATTATTCATTTTCAAAAAATTTTTTTAATGAAAAATTTATAAAAGAAAACATAAGAGGATGCACTTATGAAAATTATGATTTGAGTTCAATGAAAGAGTTAAATTCCATAATTAAAGACGATTCAATTAAAGGATTTAATGTTACAATTCCATACAAAAAAGAAATAATTAATTTTTTACACGAGATTGATCCAATTGCAAAAAAAATTGGTGCAATTAATACATTGAAAATTAGTGATAAAAAAAAAATTAAGGGATATAATACTGATTATTTAGGATTTATAAGCTCAATAAAAGACTTAATATCTAATCATTCAAAAGCTCTAGTGTTAGGTACGGGAGGAGCTTCAAAAGCAATTATCTATGGTCTAAACTCAATGGGAATTGAATCTACTATAGTTTCAAGAAAAAAAACAAAAGGTTTAATTACTTATGAAGATTTAAGTGAGGAAATAATTAAACTAAATACTATTATAATAAATTGCACTCCATTAGGAACATTTCCTAAAATCAAAGAATGTCCTAAAATACCGTATGAGTTTATAACAATGAATCACTTATGCTATGATTTAATTTATAACCCTTTAAAAACAAAATTTTTAAAAGAAAGTGAAAAGAAAGGAGCAACTATCATAAATGGAAAAAAAATGTTAGAAAGTCAAGCTAATGAAAGTTGGAAGATTTGGAATAGTTAAATAAAAAAAGGTAACTTAATTAAAAAATAATTCTTTGAAACTAAGTCAAAAAAATTTAGAAGATAATTTAGCAGAAAAAAAACTTTTAATTGAAAATTTAAAAGAATTGTTAATTACAGATGATTCAATAAATAATAAATATACTAAGTTTAAAAAATTGCAGAATTTATGGTTTAAAATTGGAAGTGTTCCAAGGTCTCAAAATTCAATAATATGGAATAATTTTCAACATCATATCAAAAATTTCTATGATTATTTACATTTAAACAGAAAATTCAAAGAAATTGATTTAGAGCATAATTTAAATGAAAAAGAAAAAATAATTCTTAGCGCAAAGAAATTAGTTACTAGTAATGATCAATATAAAGCGTTTAGAGATTTTGAAAGACTTAAAAAAAGATGGAAATTCGAATTAGGTCCAGTAAAAAAAGAAAAAATAGAAAATTTAGAAAAAGAATTAAAAAACGTTGAAGAAAAATTAAATAACAAAAGAAAAGAATTTGAATTAAATAAAGACACCATATTAGTTTCAAATTTTAATACAAAAGAAGAATTAATAAAAGAAATAGAGGGATTATATCAAACAGATTCCAAATCAATAAAAGAATGGCAAGAGAAAATTAAAACTTTTGAAGTAATTAAAAAAAATATAGAAGACACAGGTCCAATTCCTAGAAAATTAAAAAAATCATTTTGGAATAATTATAAGAAAGTAGTTCGGAACTTTTACTCGACTAAAAATATATTTTTTAAAAAAATTAAAAAAGTTTACTCTGAAAATCTTGATAAACAAAATTCATTGATTAATGAAATCATAAAAATTTCTACAAAAGATGATTTAGAAAAAGAAAGACAAAATGTTATTTCAATTCAAAAACAGTGGAAATTAATTAAGCCTGTTCCATATAAAGCAAACGAAAAAAATTGGAAAAATTTCAAAAATAGTTGTGATATGTTTTTTCAAAAAATTTCTCGAAATAAAAATTTAAAAACAAAAGAAAATAAAGAGTCAGAACTAAAACAGAACAAATTAATTGAAGATGTTGAAAAATTTAGCGGAGAAATAGTTGAGTTAGAAAAGATTTTTGAAGAATTTTTTTTAAACAGTAAAATAAGCTCTGAAAAAGAAAAAATATTTTTAAATAAAATTAAAACTTATTTTATTAAACAAGGTCTTAAGAAAGAGGAGTCTCAAAATAAATTAAATGAGATGAAATCTAAATTTATGAGTTACGATCAAAAAAAATCTGAAGTTTATAAAATAAATCTAATATTAGATAAACTAAATA
>ERZ1049444.826-NODE-826-length-26174-cov-5.867032_pt1 | contig 26174 bp, 42 predicted proteins | sample MGYA00383101_ERZ1049444 | MGnify/ENA primary metagenome ERZ1049444 (study PRJEB29581, sample SAMEA5548371) | metagenome | biome: marine; feature: coastal; material: water | depth 50 m | study: Short-term variability in the microbial, nano- and picoplankton...
GGCCATCTCCTCGTCCTTAACAACAGAATTATCAACAGGGACTTCCGGCTCAGGCTCAGCCACAGGCTCATCGGGAACGCGAAGTTCCTCAACGACAGCGGCAGCCTCTACCGGAGTTTCCACCACTGGTTCCGCAACCGCTTCTGCAGCGGGCGCAGTGCCATTGGCATGGAAGTTCTTCTCGAGCTCAGCATAGGCTGCTGCCATAGCGGCAACAGACTCTGCAGGGGTAGCTCGCTGAAACTTCTCGGGGATGTTACCCGTCGCCGCCTGTCCTTCGGCCGCCAGCTGAGCGTTATACTCAGGGGTACCAGGAGCAGGGGGAACAGGAGTGGCCGGGGTCTCAACGCCCGGCGTGGGGATTTCTTCAGACATTGTGTTCTCTCCTTACTTCACTTAATCTTCTTCATAAACTTCTTGGTGCTGTCCATCAGTTCGATGTACTCGACATCACCATCAACTTCAAACGTGCCGTCGTCGTCAGCATCAGGGATGCCAGCGAGGACGCAGATCTTCTCGAGCATGACGGGACCGAGCTGCTCAAGCAGTTCCTCGGTGGGCGCCTGCCGGATGCCGGCGGTCACGTCAGTGTATTCAACGTTAGCCATTATGATTTCCTCTTTGCTTTACCACCGGCTCCATTGCGGGCTCGGTTGGTGCTTCTAGATTCAGTAGTAGTAGATCCGTCTCGCCTGTGGGAAACATCAGGTCCACCCTTACCCATGATACCACGCTTACGTCGGTCAGCAGCAAGCTCTCGCTTGTACTTCTTACGTGCTGGGGTACCGTGGTACTTGGTGTCGTAGTTCTTCTTCTTCTCACGAGCTTCAGGATTGTTCTGGTAATAAACAGCGGACTTAGATTTACCCTTAGCCATCACATGCCTCCCTGTACGGGAGCTGCGCCGCCGGCCATGACTTGTTCCATGACCTGCGGTGCCATACTAGCAACGGCCTGGCCTGCGCCCTGACCGACTGCCTGTGCGACACCCTGGCCAGCTGCGCCCTGGACTTCCAGTGCGGACTGCTGCTGCATCATCTGTTGCTGCTCAGCCTTGACATCATCTTCAGACTTAACCCAGTTGCGGGAGTCGAAGCCGAGGGCAGAGATAAGGGACTTGCCATACTCATCCCACTTGAACATCTGTGCTGCTTCGGGCGGGAGGTTACGAACCATCTCACCCATCTGCATCAGCTTCTGCAGGTTACTGTCCTGAGACAGAGCCTGGAGGCCGGTGACGATGTCCAGTGCGATCTTACCATCGGGTGCGAACTCAGCCTCAAGAGCCTCGTCGATGTCACCCTGGGTAACCATGTTGTAAATACATCTCTTAACCATAGGAACCAAGAGGTCTCTGGCGATAGAGCTGTAGGCTCCGCCGAGGACGTTCTCAAGTTCCTGTCCGATCATTCGAACCTCAGTAGCAGTGACTCGTTCTGCTTGTCGGATGCCGCCGGCCGTCATGAGGAAGGCTTCCGCCACCTCTCGCCGCATCATCTCGACTGCTTGCATCGTCTGCTGGATCTGAGGGTTCATCGTCTCCGCAGGCGAGATCACATAGGTGTCCTCGTTGCGGGCTGCAATCCACTCACCATTCTGTGCCGACGCAAGGTCGGTAAGCTCAGTGACTCCGGTAGGGCTGACGCCCATGAAGAACGTGGAGGCAGCGGCCATGCTCTCGATGAGGCTACGGGTGTAGACCTCGAGGGTCTTGATGTCACCGTAGATCTCTTCGCACTTAGCGCGGCCGTAGTTCTCGCTGACCATGGTGTTCCATCGGAGGACAGCGTAAGGGAACACCTCATACTGTCCATCCTCCACGAGGTTGCCGTCGGAGTCTTCCTTACGAGCGTACCAGATGTCGTCCTCACCGAGGACGTACCGGCAGTAGATCGTACGGAATCCCTGTCGCTCCCAGATGCCCGCGTCGTAGATCTGCTGGCTGTCATAAGGCAGCGGCGTCTCGTCCGGCACGAACTCCAGGTGGATGAACTCAATGAGATCACCCACGACATCACGGATCACCACGTAGTGGTCATTGCGAATAGTTCTAAAAGTATAATCATCCTGCAGCTTCACCGCTACGTCGCCAACTACAATGAGTGACTGTAGGGCTTGGAAGAAACTGTCACGGATGTTCTTGCTGCTGAGCTTCTCGTACACCTGGTACGACATGGCTTCGAGCAGCTGCTGTGCGTCGGGTGGTGCCTCCTCCCCTTGCTTAAGAGTAAACTTAAAGAAGGGAAGATCGTTAAGCGGGATCAACGCACTCAGCATACGAGATGCTAGGTTGGTGATCCCACGCCCTGCTACGGATGAGTAGGGCTGATCAAGTTCGAACTGTTCAGACCAGTTCTGAGGAGGCATAAGGTTAGGGATAGTAATGGCAGCGATATCTCGTGCCCTATCCAGCTTAGAGTTCCGACGCATGTCAAGTTCCCGGAAACGATTTGCGATCGTGTCGTCGGGGACCAATGCGAGGTTACTCATTCAGGTCTCTCCCCACCCTCTTGCAGAGAGTTATAGAAGTCGAGGACAATGTCATTGTCTTCTTCTTCGAGGTCCGTATTGATAGCTTCAACGTTGTCGCTCAGTGCAGACTCCATGTTCTCCAGGGCGTTGGCTTCGTTCTCACGAACCTTATCCTGTCGCTGGATCTCTGCTTCTTGTCGCGCAACGCGAGCCTCTTCCATCTCATTCATCATTCCCATCTGTCGCTCTTCTTGAGCAGACAGGAACTCTCGTTCTTCTTGCTGAAGTCGGGCGTATGATTCTTCGTCCATACCGCCGTCGATCTTCATTTCAGGTGCGCCCATAAGTGAGCTCCTTATTCAGGTCGTGTAGATTTGAAATCAATGTCCTTGACCTTACGCTTACCGCCGATACCACCGGAGAGCAGACGATACTTAGTAGCGTCGTACTCTTCTTCGGCAGTGCGGATGCCAGCGTTGAGTTCCATCACGGCGTCTGCCGTACTGTTCTCGCTGGCTTCCTTCATGCGTGCTTGTGAGGCCATAGTGTTTGTCTTAGCTTTCTTAGCTGCTTCCGCTCGGAACTGGTCAGTCCCGTCAGCAACTTGATCTGTAGCAGCAGCTGAACCATAAAAGATTTTACCATACGTGTCCCGCATGGCAGCGATTGCATCGGGAGCAAAGGCATTAGCTCGCCCGGCAGAGCCGGCTGAGTCCATGCCACTTCTCTCGTAGTCGTAACCAATTTCAGCGGTAGCCATGTACGTAAGATCATCAGCTGAGATCCCAGTCATGTCAGACAAGATGAAGTTCATGATGTCCTGCCTATGGGCACGAGTGTTCTGCCGCTGTTCTGTAATAGTCTCCATCTGGTAGTCCCAGCCGCCTTGTTCGTTGCGGCCTTTGGAATAGTCATACTGAGCGCGGCCCGCATGATCCGTGACAACCCGTTCATATTCATGGGTCGTGCTAGAAAACATACCGAAGCCGGACTCGACATCATCCCAGCTATCGTAACCGTGGTCCTTAGCGTAGAGCTCCTGGGCCGAGGCAATCTGCCTATCGAATTCATCATAGTAATGATCGATGTTAGGGTTCAGCCTCTCGAAACCAGTTTGGTTATACTTAAAGGAAGTACCCTGGGCCTCGTCGACCGCCTCATTGGCGGCGCGGATCTTCTTCTTAGCCGCGCTGAAGCCCTGGATCCTACGATCCAAGTTAGCTTGAGCCTGGGCAACGGTTGTGACTGTAGAGTTAGGGACACTGATGCTCTGGGTCTCTTCAAGACCGTCGGCTCGGGAGGCTTCCGCTTCCTTGAGCTTACGATCAGCATAGCCCTCGCGCATGTTTCTCAGACCAAATTCCTGGAAGCCGGTAACCGCCGTCTCCATCTGTGCCTGACCCATCTTGCCCCAGCTTTCACCCTTCTTGGTCATGAGACCCTTCAGGTTATTAACTTTGCCAGTGATGGTGTCCACAATGTCACCGCTTAGGCCGTGCCAGTCTTTGTCGAAGTAGCCCATGCGGCCAGTTCTTGTGCGAATGTCACGGGCTGCCGATGCCTCGTTCCACATCCATCCACCATTGGGATCGGCGCCTATGGTCCGTGTACGAGTCCCTTGATTCCTACGGGGTGCATTAGTAAAAATGCTGTCGGGTGCATAAGGTGTTTCATCTGCCATATTTACTTGTCCTTACTCATAGATTCTAGGATTGCCAGAAGATCAATCATCCCCTGCCGCTTCTGGGCCCTTGCCATCAGCTCCTCGGGGCTTTCGCCCTCGCTTAGCTCCAGGCTTGGGATCCTCTCCCGGACATACTTGACTACATCCGGATGTACGAAGGGTCTCGAGCTCATTCTGCAACTCCTCAATATCATTAAGCATACTCATAAAAAGAATGCGCACATCGCTGTCGCTGATCTTACTGATCCCGCGAACGAGCCGCATCCTAATCGACTTCATGTCGTTCATACCCATAGTGTTGTCTCCGAAGATCGAAAAAGAGAGACCCGGCGTTAGCCGAGCCTCTCCCTTGATCAGTTCTCTGTGGTGTCAATTATTTCACAAGCACCACCAGTGCAGGCGAAGGCCTGTCCACTCTTGGTGTTGTCTTCTAATTCATATTTGCTGAGCAGCTCCCAGTTAACTGTGGGCATGGCTGCGTCCAGCGCTTCATACTCTTCCTTGGTGATGGCTTCGTACGGAGCCTGCTGGTACACATGGTCTGACTTCGGGAGGAAGGACAGACCCTGCGCAACCTTCCAGACATGGTCCGTGTAGAGCTTAGCTCCGAGGGCCATGAACTCGTCAGGCTTGTACGTAATAGTCACCGAAGGGTTGTGGTCGGTGTAATGCTTCTTACAGTCGTACCACTTATCCATCTGCAGATCAGCAGACGGGTCCTTGACCTCTCGATCGATACCGATAGGGAAGTCAAAGACGTAGGTGTTATCAGGGTTGTTCACACAAGGTGCGCCGGGGATACCGGCATCCATCATCAGCTTGCACATTGGATCCTTCTGATCCATGCGGGCGCGTCGGATGTAGTACTGACTCCACCGCTCGTGGATGCCGGAGCTGCTGTCCACAAGGCACGACACCGTACCGCTGGGCTTCACCGTAGTGACTGCAGCGGGTCGGTTGATACCAAGGAGGGCAGCGTAGCCGTCGGCCATCGTGTTTGCACGGTTGCGTAAGAGGTTGTCCTCATGAGGCGTAGGGTTGAAGTCAGCGATCCCAGTCAGGCTAACGCCTAGCAGGGCTTCCTCTTCAGTGTTCTCCTGCCACTCATCACGGAGGTAAGGGAACTTGGTACAGGTAGCCTGGATACAACCGATAGCGGTAGCCGCTTCGATCTTCTCCAGCACTGCGTCAACCTCGTCGCCCTTACGGAGCACCACCTCGGTCAGATTACAGAACTGCATAGGTCGCAGGGTAATCTCACCGCAGGGGTTAGTACCAAAGTTGTGGTCAGGGTCACGCTTGATATCCTTGGAGCACAGCTGAGCTGCCTGCCTGTTGAAGATACCTCGTTCGCCTGAGTAGCTACGGTAGATGCGAGTCCACTCGTCCATGAACTCATCCATCTGAGGCTTGTCCTCGTACACTGCGCTGTTGTTAGCGAGCGCACGATAGGGGTGAGCCTCCCACCAGCTACCACTCTTGGCGTTGGCCATCTCCACGTCGTGCAGGTCGGAGAGCGAGATCATTGCTGATCGACGCACGCCGCCCACGATGACGCTGTTGGCGATGACGCATGCCATGTCGTGGATTTCAATGGGGCGCAGTCGCCGGCCCCTCGCCCCGTAGATTGTCTTGGTAATAAACCGAAGGCAATCTTCCAGGGGCTCAGGACCAGAGGCACGCCCTCCGAAGGTCTTAAGTCGAGCACCCGCTGGTCGGACCCTACTAAGGTCCCAGGTCGGGTGCTTGCCTGAGAGGAGGTCGCTGAGGAGATGCTTAACAACATCAGCCCAGCCTTCCTTACTATCCTCACAGGAGATGACCGCACCGTCCACGCGTTCAATGAACTCGGGGACTGCGGGCCACTTGTCTACCACTCTCTTCTCAACCGAGTAGCCTACGCCCGTGCCATTCATAAGAATGTACAGGAGCTCGGCCAGAGCGACCGGGGAATCGAGATCGAGATAACTACAGTTAAAGATACAGACGTTGTCACGGTCAGCCGCTTGGCCAGCCGTCATCAAGGAGCGCATGCTAGGCATAACGTCCCTGTTGTAGACCATATCCTTAATGCTTAGGTTCAGCTGAGGCATACCGTTGGCCTTGGCCTGGCTACAAAGCCAGTCCCACCAGCGGTCAACAGTCTCTGACCAGTCTTCTCTTCGTCCCTGATTGTCGTCCCATCTCGAGTACTTAGACAGGTGAATAAACTTACTGAATTCATTCCAGTCGCTAGGATACATATCAGGTTCCAGTAGAGCCGAAGCCACCCGCGCCGCGGGCAGTAGAAGTGAGGTCGTTAATAGAAGTCATCTGTTCAGCGCCGCCCTGCCAGCAGGGGACGATGACCAGCTGAGCCACACGGTCGCCAAGCTCGGGGACAAAGCCCTCGAACTTGAGCTGGATCTCACCACGGTAGTCAGAGTCAATGACTCCAACCGTGTTCTTAAGCTTGAAACCCTTAGCGCCGAGGCTAGACCGGGGGACAATCATGCCCACCCAGCCTGGCGGGATCTCGGCGTAGATGCCAGTCCCGATGACCGAACGACTCTCCAGGGAGTATGCGTACAGGTCATAGCCGCCAGACGTAGAGGTCGCCCGTTCCAGGGGCGGCCCATCGCTCACATAACGGAGCTTGTTTGACTCGAAGGTAGTCGATTCAATGCTATAATTATTACCACCATCGAAGGTGTTTGACTCTACCGTAGTAGAGCTAGGGTTCTCAAAGATATCAGTGTTCATTCTTGTTTCCTTGTGTGTATGTCATAATATTATATCTCTCGGTGCGCTTTCTATTCTTCTCTATGAACCACGAATTATAAGTAGGCCTTCCTGGTATCAGGAGAAGGGATCATATAGGACGTGCTCTTGCTTATCCTGGTCCCATTCGTGGTCCCGGACGAGCCTCACGCACCTCGCTTGGGCCAAACAATAGTCCAAATCGTAGCCCTTGTTCTTGTAAAGAGTTATAATAGCCTCAGCTTTCTCTGAGTTTTCGAACATCGACAGGTACTTCTCGGCTTTCTTAGGTCCCATCTTAGGGATGCCGGGGATGTTATCTGTCGAGTCACCCATGATCCATTGCTTATAAAAGAAATCATCGGCCTCATCCTGGGTGATTAGCTTAGGGAAAGCCATCTTGTCTGGGTTCCAGAACCAGCCTGGGACGGACGTCATGTCCTTATCCAGGGAGACACCTACGCATTTACCTGACGACATTCCAATGCCGATAAGATCATCCGCTTCCATGCGCTCACGAAAGACGATCTCCTCCCTGTTGGCTACCATATCTTTCATCATCCCCAACTGCGAGGGTACTGGCTTGCCTTCTCGGTTGTCCTTGTAGGTGGGCCAGAAATCCTTTCGGTAGTTGTCCTTACGGGAGCAGGACATTGCGACCAGCCGGCGCTCCACGCCAGCGGGTGTCCAGAAGTCGAGGTCAAACCTGAGCCTCTCGCTGATGGCCTCGTGACTAGGCTTGTGCTTCTCTGCCCAGCAGGCAGCACGGAAGATCACCAGGTCACCATCAAGAATCGCTGTCGTCGGCATCGTCTCTGTCATCTTGGTCGTCCTCCTTTTCCAGGTTGTCCTTGAGTTCATCAAGCAGCTTGTTCAACTCATCGTCAACCTTGGCGTCATCGGCAGGTCGATTCTCTATAGCAGAGCTGCAGCCTTCGCAGTCGCAGGCCTCATTCTTATGAGTAATCATTACCGTACCGACAAAGAGCTTAGCCCATCGGGCAATCTCCTTAGGAGTCCCGTCATTCTGCAAGACGTAGTCAAAGCCTACGCTGTAGAGAGCGTCGGAATCACACTTCTCTGCTGTGTTAGCTAGCTCCTCCGACTCGTGCTTACGCCACTCGCCGTTGGGATCTTCAATCTTACGGCTGCCATGCTTTACAAAGAGAGAGATGGCATCACACTTGTTAAGCATCTGCAGCTCGTTGGCGTAACGGACGTCGTCTACTAGGTAGAGGCAGGGCCGGTCGGCCTTGTCCATCTCTTCGGTAAACTCCTTATCCATGTCAGCCTTCCAGAGATTGACCCAGTGGTTCGGGTCCTTCTCTCGCTCGCCGGCGCCAATCTCTTGGCACTTAGCCCTGTACTCCTCAGGCTTGTCAGCCTTGGTGAATCCCAGGTCCTTCTCAACATGAGTCTTCAGAGGTCCAGCGAACGGCTTGATCTTAACATCCCAGCCGGCGTCGTGCGCCGCATCATACAAAGTTTGGCAGACATGGGACTTACCTGTCCTTGCCTTGCCCGCAAATCCTACAATGATCATATAAGTAATCCATCAGTTGGTGTGGGAACATAACGTTGGGCGTATCCACGCCGTTCTGTGCTAGCGCCAGCTTGTTAGCTGTGTAGCATGAGTCAGCCCACCGGCTAATGCCAGTGAACCACTGCAGTACGTTACCTGCCGTGTTTCCAAGGGGGTAGGTATTCCGCACGGGCTCTTTGACAGAGCCTAGTAGCAGTGAGCGACACCGCTTGTACACATTTGAATCTAGGTAGGCCTGCTGCACCACCGGAGTGGGCAGCCACCTGACTCTATGCCTATCGGCATGCAGGCTAAGGCCACCCAGCTCCAATGTCAAGTGCAGCTCCGAAGAGCCAGAGAACTCTCTCAAGTATCTAGTACGAAAGTCGTTGGACGTATCATACCAAGATGTAATTGCTAGGGGTGTGTTCATGAGAAGGTAATTGTGATGTTACTACGCCACAGTTCTCCTGCAAGCAACCGTCCGTCAAGAATTGTAGTCTTGTCAGGGTAGTCACCTTGCGGAACGGGGTTCTCTCCTATGGTATCGATGCCAGTGTTGAACAGCTTAGTGGTATACACTCCGCCGTCTTCCTTCTCATCGTAGGAGTCACGCATCCCGTAGCCCTCACCAGGGTTAGACTTCCATGCAGAGAGAGATGTCTCGTTTGCAGGGATGCTGAACCCAGACATGATGGTGGCTGTATACTCTGTGTCATCAGGAATGAATTCACATTCAATACTCTTAGTAACAGAGTTGTTGATGACAGTAACACGCCACAGCCCAGACTGAATGTCAGCGCCTGAACCTGCGGTGTAGTACCTGGGGTTCTGAGTAGCTTGGAAGTCAGGGAACTGCGTAATAGGTACAGTCTCTGTCGTAGCAAACCTCGGGAACCCAAGCGATCCTTCCAGCTCATAGACCTGGATGGTACCCGTGTCTGACACCTGAGGCAGGGCTACTTCTGTGTTAGCCAAGAAGGTAGCCTGACCGAAGGCGCCTGGTGCCCAGCCAATCAGCTCGCACGGTCCACCGATCCGTGTTGGAGTAGGGGTGGAGATAGGTGCAAGACCTTGAGGCAGCTGGAACGTAGTCCCTGCTGGGTACTCGTAGTTGTTTGAGATCAGTCCGGCGATTCCGAGAGTTGATGGAGCAACCAGTTCCATAAGACTAGCTAGTGCAACAAGGCTAACTGTTGCGATGGGTGGGCCAACGGTGTACCTATCCCGTCGGTTAGTGCCCGGGATACCGTTGACAATACGAACATCTTCTGCTCCATCGAAGTAATCCTCGTCGACTGTAACGGTACTGTCACAGCAGTTGAAGTCATACTCCAGTGCTTCGAACGGCAGCTTGTTGCCATCAACCTCAATGGAGATAGCACCGTAGCGTCCCTGGATAACCAGGTTGCCGTTGCCGTCGATGTCAAAGATCAACCCGCCGCCCGTGTAGGGCTGCTTAGCTCCGTAGTTTGCCAGGCCGTTACGCTTCTCATCGGAGAGACGAGAGAGGTAGGGCAGGGCTGAGACAATCTCGCTACGGAGTGACTGCCAGGTGCCGGTGATCTGCTCGAAGAACCGAGGCCGTTCACCGTTGCGCTCCCATGGTTCATCAGCGATGAACGATGAGTCGCACTGCATATAATAAATCTGAACTTGAATACTATCTAGACCAGCAGACCTGAACCAGATGTCTAGGCAAGGATATGCTGAGACAATACTGGCAAGGAACTGCAGGTGTGTCAAGTCGTTTGTAACAATCCCATCTTCCAGGGATGTTCTGATTGAACGCCAGGTAGTCAATGGCAATCCTTCCAGTTAGAACCGATGTCTGCTTCGCTATGGATAGGCATAAGAATGTTGAGCCGGTCGCCAGCCTCAAGGCTAGCAGCCTCAAGGATCTCGCAGAGCTGCTTGGCATCATCCTTGTGGCATGCCCACTGCAACTCATCGTGTACGTAAGCCATCTGGAATGCCCGAAGGCCGGCAGCTCTGACCCGTAGGTCAGCGACAACCATCCAGTACTTACTGACGATAGCGCCTGCACCCTGCAGCTTAGTGTTAAGCGCAGCGTGCTCGGTACGACACTGAACCTCACGCCCGTCGGGCAGGTCCACCATCTTGTTCTTGTTGAAGTTCCAGAGGACATTGTCCTGGACCTTAGCAAGAGCTGGCAGACTCTCGAGGAACTGAGCCTTCATCTTCTTAGTCCTACCGATAGACAGCCCCAGATCTTCTGCGATCTTTCTGTCACCGGCACCATAGAGGAAGCTATAGATAAACTTCTTTGCGTCGCTGCGGGAGGGGAGTCCGGCAGCTTCTTGGTTGGCGGTATGAATGTCACCATTAAGAATGATGTCAGCATACGCACCGTCATCGAACGGGTGCATGTAGTGGGCCAGCATGCGGAGCTCTAGACCACTGAGGTCACAGCCCACCTGGACATAGTCGTCCTTGCCAGGGAACCAGAGGGCACGCATCCGTCCGTCCGAGGCTACCTGTGCCACGTTAGGATTGGCATGGGTACAACGACCAGAGCCTGCGCCCTGCGTGTTAACCTCACCATGGATGCGACCATCGGGTGACTGGTCTGCTCGGTAGTTCCAGTCAGAGACCTGACCGGAGAGCTTGAGGTTGTCACGGTATCCCAGGATGGCCGCAGCCTCTGTGATCCCGTGGTTGTCCCGGAGGGAGGTCAGCACCAGGCTGTCCACCACTGGGTTACCCTTGTCACTCATCTTGATAATCTTAGAGAGCTTGGGGTACTTCTCCACCAGGCGCTCATAGACCTGCGCACTAGACTGCGGGTTGAACGGGATGATCTTGGTCTTCAAGGGCTTCCCGGTCTTCTCGCTGACTCGTTCAATAATCTTATCAGGAAAGATAGTGCGTAGGTTATCGAGGTGCTCGGCACGCTCGATGATCATGGTCTGCTCGAGCTCATCGCCAGCCTGCTTGTTGTAGCCGAAGCCGTCGAGCTCCTGCTGGAAGCAGATCTGTGCGACCTGATGCTCGAACCGGATGACCTTCTCGTTCTCTCGGTAGTACTTAGCCTGGTACTTAGCGATGTCGTAGTTGAGCATGACATCTTGTACGCAGTAGGTCATCATCTCCTCGGAGTACTGGGTCCAGTCTTCGAACTGGATCTTGTAGTTGCCGAGGAACTTACCCCAATGCTTAAGACCATTGCCTCCCATTGGATGCTGTCGTACGTCAGGGTACATCAGCCGGGAGATGATCAGGGTGTCTTGTACCTTACCGGTGAACTTTCTAGCAAACAGTTTCTCAAGCACGGGGATGTCGTACTTCAGGATGTTGTGGCCAATCAGGGTATCAGCTGAGAAAATCAGGTCGACACCTTCCGAAATTTTTTCTGGGGCAAATTTATGTACAGCCCCAGTGTCAATGTCGTAGGCTACAATACAATAGACTGTGTCTACATCCCAGTAGAGCCCATTGCTTTCAATATCAAATACTAATCTCATGTGTGTCCTAGCTTGGCTTGTAACGCACCTCGCCTTCAACGATCTGGAACTCAGCTTCGTCAAGGCGACCGCGCGTGCGATCATAATAGAGTGCGGAGGCTACGCCCACGCGTCCGGTCATTCTGTTCTTGAGAATACGGACAACAGTCGTGTTAGCTTCCGCTTCATCCGGAGCCTGTCGGTTTCGTTCGAGTGCAATAATTGTGTCAGGCACAGAAGACAACGAACCTGAACCTCGAAGATCCTGAATAGTAATTCGTGAGCCTTCTTCATAACTGCGGTCTGTCTTCTTCAGCTGCGTGACGATGTCAATGTGAACCCCAGTGCGTACGCTAAGCGAACGCAGGTCCTTCATGACCTTGTCTACCATCTGACGCTCGTCGCCTTGGTCGTCCTGTCCCAGCATACCAGCAGCGAGTGCCGTGATGTGGTCAAGGATAATGACATCGACTCCGAGAGAGACAGCCATGTACTCCATGCGTGCCATCACATTGGTGATAGCATTGTTACCGAGGTGGTCATAAACATATAGGTTAGTGTTACTGAGCTTGGCCTTGGCTTCCTCGTACTCTTCTTCACTGAAGTCAGTGACGTGGACATCCAAGGGATCCTTGCCGAGCTTCTCTCGCAGCTCATTCATCATAGCCTGGGCCCGCAGTGAGCGGACTGGCTTGTTGATCATGAGTGAGATCATGTCGTCACGAGTCTCTGCCGGAGCTTCCTCCAGCATGATCATGCCGACGCTACGTCCTTCCTCGAGGTGGTGGTGTGCAACCTCTCTAAGGATAGTACTCTTACCGGAGCCCGTACCGCTGGCCCACATGGTCATCTCGTGAGAGCGCTGACCGATGAGGTACTCAGACAGTCCGTCCCAGGGGTAGGAGTAGACACTCTTGTTAGCATGCGACGAGTCAGAGATGTCTGCGATGTGCAGGATCTCATCGGGGCTGTGCTTCTTGGCCTGGAAGGTGGCGCTGATGATAGACTTGCTATCGTTAGCCATGAGTGCTTCGTTCGCATCCTTGTAGGGCAGCGTAGCAATCTTAACCTTACCGGGAGGCAAGAGGTCAGCGACCTTGGCCGCAGCTTCTCGTCCGGGATCATCGTTGTCAAACATCAGGATGATCTCAGGGAATCGGTTGATCCACTCGAGGTTATCCTTAATGTTATTGACTGCACCACCCGTGCCACCGTTGAGGCTGACGACAGGCCAGCCACCGTTGGCTTGGTACACAGACATGGCGTCGATCTCACCTTCGGTGATGGTCAGACGCTTGGAACCCTCGCCCTCGAACAGGTGCTGTCCGAACAGGCCAGAGCTACGGGAGTCACCCCGCCAGGCAAAGGACTTGTCCTCGACCTTACGGAACTTCTGTGCCACCATAGCACCGCCGTTGAAGAACGAGGCGACGTGGACTTCACCCTTCTCTGGGTGGTTGACGACCTGGTAGTTGAACTTACGCAGGGTCTTTTCCTCGAGGCGACGTTCCGGGATGTCCTGGTAACTGCCAGTGACCGGTGTCCAGTCGCCGACTACTGGTTTACTTCTCATCTTACCATCTCCTGGTTCGTAGTACTCGCAGGCATAACAGTACCCATGGTTGTCGTCGTAACGAGCCAGGTTGTCGCCTGAGTTGTCGTTGCCGAGGGCAGCACACTTGGGGCACTGCTCACGACCTGTCACATATGTCCGTCCATGTTCCATTTTCGTTCTGCTCAAAGTCTATAGGTCTTTCAATAATAAGTTCAATGCTGCCGGGAGTCTCGTGGCTGTCCGTCCAACGCTTAGACGAGTTGAAGATGTCAGTAACTTGACTGTCATCCTCCCAGATCCTACCGTTGAGCGAGTCGTAGACTGCCTTGAGGTAGTTGTCGATGTCTGCCTTGGGTGCGTACAGCTTGGTACTCTTGGGCCGCGTGGTCCAGAGCTTAGTGCTAACCGCCAAGGGACCCTCGAGGGGCTCCCAATCATCGCCGAGGATGTCGTCACACAACTGGTCCATACCTTTACGGAACTCTTTGTAGGGTCCCGCAAGGTATGTGCGACCAGATCGTGTGAATCGAGGGCGGCTAGCACTCCGGGGGTTGATGTCGAAGCGAACTTCGTACAACATCAGAAGGGGAGGTCGTCCTTGTCCACGGGGGGCTCGGGCGACACTTCCTCGCTAGTGTCAGCGGCGGGGGCAACGGTTGCGTTACCAGTGAAGCCACCTTCAACGGGTTCCCATCCACCACCACCGCCGGCGTCGCTGTTAGCTTCGACGACCATGATGCCACTCAGCCAGAGACCAGCCTTACCTTCGTACTCTCGGACCCAGATCTTCACCCGGACCATGTCACCCTTGCGGGGGAAGTAGTCAGTCTTGTTACCCTGGCTGTCGACGATGTCACCGTAGGCTTCGAGGCCCTTCTTGGTGAACTGCGTCGTCTTGATCTTAGCAATAGTCTTGCCTTCCTTGTTCTCATACGTGCCGGTCAGGGGGATACCGATGGCATCCAGCTGAGCCTGGAAGTCGGCGTCGACCACGACCTGGATGTCGTGCTTCTTGGAGCCACGGAACTCGTCCGGTCGCATGAGGTTGCTCCACTCGACGAGGAGGGAGTCAGTCTTGATTTCGTTGGTGCGCATTGCCATGTGTTAGTTTCCTTGTGCTTTTCAGCGAATTGATTCGAGGTGAAGGGGTTCGAACGCGGCGTACTCTCCGTCGAGTACAATGCCGCAGCCCAAGAGCGGGCGCTTGCTATAGATCTTACTGTAATTCATGTACGGACTGCGGGGATCTGTACCGCAGCCCACCTGGAGCCCGAAGTACCGTGACTTCTGGTTGGCTCCGTAGCAGACGCCAGCCTGTGCGTGGAAGTGTCCTTGCACCAGGCTAGAGAACTCCATACTAGCGTTGAGGAACGCTGCGTTCTGCTGGTTGCTCCGACCCTTGTCGCCGTGTCGATAGATGACGCCGTCGATCTCAAGGTCGTAGTGTCGAGGGTGGACAGTCCAGCCCTCGGGTAGGTCCATCAGCTGTCCGAGTGACAGCATCATAGATGGAGGGAGTCCTGCTTCCCTGGCTTGCCGTGCAGGCAGAGCCGTGTGATTACCGGTAAGGTAGTCAACATCAGGGAAGGCTTCGGTCAGCTCAGCGACCTGGTGTCGTGCCATGTCCAGCTCAGTCTCGATAGACTCGAGGCCGAACTCATTCTGATGGAACGAGATGGCATGGAAGTCTGCCAGGTCACCGATGTGGACTACGCGGTCGCAGTCCCATGCTTCATACATACTCTCAAGGAACTCAGGGTACTGCGGCAGCATAGCTGGGCAGTGAGTGTCTCCGATTACTAGTACTCTAGCCATTAGAGGTCCTCCGCTCGGGGGATTTCATAGAAGCGACGAAGCCTGTGATGCTTCGCCAAGGCACGTTCCCAGCAGGCACCCTTTGAGTGCTGCCAGTCGGCCATAAGATAGATAGCCTGGCAATCAAGCAAGGCCATTACGTCACGGTATGCACATGCAGTATAATCATACTCGCCCATCTCTCGTTCGGGGTCAATCCCTGCCTCCTTATCCAGGCGGGCTGGGTTAACGACTTCCCACCGCTGGTCTGTGAGCTCTGCTTCCTTGCGGAAGAAGGCATCCCAGTTAAGGTTAGGGAAGCCGGTCATAGGACCAGCGAGATAGATCTTACTCATCGTGCAACCTCACCGTCGAAGCGGTAGAAGGGACGCTCGCCACGAGCGAGGATCTTCCACTCCTGGGCCACGCTGGGGCCGGTGTGCTGGTAGAACCGTCCGTTATCCTCAAGGATAAACTGCTGGGGCTCATGGACATTGATGTCACCACGGTTGTGGGCCTCCTGAGCGGGGCTAAACTCCATGTCGCGTGAGTAATGGTACTCCACGATCGGGGTGCCATCAGGGAGGTGAGTCGCTCGCTTAGAGGCAGCGATCTCAACCAGAGTACCCGCGTAGGGTCCATTAATAAATCGTCGTCGATCAGTCATCAGTGTTATCCTCTTCTTCTTCTTCAGTGTCATCATCATCTTCACGGTCAGCCAGGAATTCTCCTAGCGCATCGAGAAGCTCGTCGTCAGACATCTCAGAGAAGGGGTCAGTCATAGGGTTATTGAGGTGGTCCACTTGGAACGTCAGTTGAATGACGTGCTCGGACGCAGTCTCTTGGAGGTCGTGGGTTACAACTTCGTCAGCGTAGATAGACTCGAACATAACGGCCCACATTTCGTTGGGCGAGCTGATCGTATGGGTACGAGCCAGCATCTCCTTGTTCTCATCCTTCAGCCACTTGACTAGCACTGCGGCAACGCGCTCGCAGTCAGCCTCACATTGAATAAGGAAGTCCTCTTTCATATAGATTGCCAGACATATACTTGATCATACCCTTAGGGATCACGTGGACGTAGCCGCCGTGGCTCCCGTCAAGGATAAGGGTATCGGTGATTGCGATGTAGTCTTCTGCATCAGCGAGCAGAATGCCTACGCTTCGGACCATTGAAGGCCCACTGTTTACTGCGTCTTCGATCTCTTCGAAACTCTGCCACTCGCTGCCGCCAGTACACACAGCATCGTGCCACTCGCAGCACACGACAGGGAGTTTCATCAGCTCTTCAACCGAATAGGTAGGAAGCATTGAGGACTCCTCCGATGTCGAGTCTGCCTCGTACAGGTGCTGCTCCGGGGAGGGGCTGCTTGAGAACGATGTCCGAGAGGTCCTGTTGGAACTTCTCGAGGAGGTTTTCTTGGTGAATCTCATAGAATTTCTCGTTGATAGCCTTTCTCATAATAGGTACGTCGCTACAAGGACAGCCGAAGCTGTCGTGGATCATGGAGAACTTGGTGATCCCATTTGCCAAGCACTCATTGATAGTCAGCATCATGTGTGCTGCATCGATCGAGTGAATAAAGTTTGGCGGGATAGCCTGGGATGCCTCACGGTGCGAGGCCAGGTTATCATGGCTTGTGGTAACAGCAGCGGCTAACACCTCTCCGTTTCTTTCGAGACCACGGTAGAAGTTAGACTGTACAACCTTTACAATAGGTTCCATGTAGTCGTTGATAGCCATGAATCCAGAGGGCGTAAACCAGGCTGCCTTGAGGGCACGAGGGTACACAACCTCGGATCTCTTGACACCCTGGGCCACCTGTTGGATCTCTGCACGCTCTCGTGCGTTGCGATCCATCTGCCCTATGATACCGACCTGGTCCTGCAGGAAGTGCTTGCCGTCATTGGATGACTCGAGCGCACCGTTAAGTGCCTCCCGAATCACTCGGGCTAGCTCGTTGATAGCCTGCAGCAGTTCTCTGTCTCCCTCTACCCAGTCAAGGTGACCCTCTTGGCGCAGGGCGTCTCGGATGCCGCTGTCTGTCATGCCATAGGCATCACACATTGTGGCACGCTTGAAGACTTTGCGTGGGATCTTACCTTCCCAGTGCTCGAGGAAGATCTGGTGCCAGGTGTTACTGGAACCGTTGATCAACTCGTAGCCCACGTCAGCGACGTGCTGGTACAGATCACCGGGCTTGTCTGTCGGGGTGACGTTGACAAGCTCAGCGATGCGTGGGTCTCTCATGATGGCAGACCAATGCTGGCTGCCGTTGCATGAGCCGTCCAGTTGGACTGGTACGGATGAAAATCCTGTGTCGATTGCAGTAATCAAATCGTTGATGGCTGCGAGCCGTTGAAAGCTCGTATTTTTCTTTGTAGTTTTGTTATCCATCCACAGGGAATTCGTATAGGGATCTTCAGAAATTTTTCGGAGCAATTTTATGTTGGCGTCTACCCAGGCTACCCGGTCATCGAAGCTATCCTTGTCGGACGCCTCTCCGGTGCCGAAGTCTACGCCGTCCATCACATTGGCCGTATGGACCTTCAGCCAGTACAGTCCCTCCGGCGTTACTGCCGTAGGCGTTGCGAACTGAATGAGTCCACGGTCAAAGTCTCCTGACTGCGGTGACAGCATCTCGGTCAGGCTATATGCCCGACCACGGAAGTCACAGGTGTAGGCGTGGTAGAAGAAGCCATTCTTCTGCGCCTGCTTGGCCAGGTCTAGTCGCATGAACATCTGGGCCCGTTTCTGGACCTCCTTGTACCATGCGCCGTACTTGGCCTCTTTGTCGAGCTTCCAGGCGATCTTGTCTTGCGGTGTACCGTCGACAGGGTATTCTATAGTATGTACAAACTCTTCGAACTCCTGAGCCGGGAGATTGCACTCCCTCTCGTTACGGTCGAACAGAACTTGCATTACCTCGAGTACGCGGTCATTAATGGTCCACTCAGTCATCTGCATCGTGTTTAGGGCATCCAGGTGCTCCTGGGAGGGCTTAGACCCGCCTGAGACCGTAGGCTTGCGCCGATCTAGGTGGATTGAGCCTCCAGGGAGCTCCAGTGAGTGCGGAATGGGCGGAATGATCATTGGGCGATAGATTTGGCGCACAAACGAGTATTGTTCATGCTTCTTGACCAATTCCATCATGATCTTGGGGTCCAGGCCGATTTCGTTGTACGTCTTGTACCTCTTTTGCTTCCTATCGATGCGATCCTTCAGAGTAATGGTAATTACCCCGAATTTCTCGGCAACTTGGAGCAAATTGAGGCCAACTTGGACGCAAACGGCTTTAGGCCACTTGATTTCGCCTTCTAGACGCTTGATAAACCTCTTGCGCTCACGATTGTCCCAATTCTTGATGTATTTGTTAAGATATTGGTACCTTTCGTGGCCTTCCTCGGTTGCTCGGGCCGCACGGAAGGCTAGGTTCTGCTGAACCTCCTTGCCAATGCGGTAAGCGACCGAAACTGCGTTGTCGACGCCGTTGTCATACACTTTAGTGCGTAGATTACGGACATCAACGAGGTCTTCGATGATCTGGCTGATTACAATGCCTGCTAGGACATCCGCGGTGAGACCTACGACCTTGTAGACCTCCCCACGGCTGCACTTCATAGGAGACGACGCAAAGTGCTCGATTACATGCTCGTAGACCGCAGTGGTCTGCCGAATGAACTCTTTGATGAGGTCTTGTTCGGCTGGAGCTTCGAGCTGATTGAAGTCTGCTGATTCCCAGTACTTGTTTAGACTGTAGTCCCAATTGTCAATCTCTTGAGACTCAGCTAGATTGTATCGAATTGTTTTATCTTCTTTAGTTAGCGCGTTCCAACGTTCTAGCAATAGCAGTCTCCTTTCTATGTAAGCTCCTAGTTCTATATCTCTAGGAGGAATGGATGAGACGCAGGGTCTATGTGGTACTTGGTGAGAGCCGGGACACCATGGGTTGTGGCCTACCGGCGTGGTAGTGAATACTTACATAACGTGATAGTGAATCAAAGAGCTGCCAAGGCAGCCCGCATGACTTCATTGGTAGTCCGCGCTCCGCGCCCGATGGTATTATTAACGAACCGTCGGTTGTCATCAGTCTTGCGCCCCTTCTTAGCGACGCTATGCTGCACGAACTTGGTGACAGCATTGGCGGCCAGCCACATGGTAGCCGGGGCACCGTTGCTATTCTCTTCATCGAAGGTGTTCTGACAGCTAGTACGATAGGCACTGAGCTTGATCAGATCCTTGTCGCGGTCATCTTCCTTGCCGGAGATGTCCAGGACAATAGGAGTGACAGCCGACCAGAGCTCGTTGAGCGTGTCCTGAGAGACTTCACGCTTCACAAGGACCTTGACGGTCTCCGCGAACTCAACCTGCTTCTGACGGACGTCCTTCGCGGCCTTGTTGAACTCCAGAACCTTGGCATCCCAGTCACCATTGTGACGGATACGGTACAGGCTGTTGCCGGCCTGCTTGAACGCCAGGCTAAGCTGGTTAGAGCAGAACATACGGAAGCTGCAGCCCATGCCGCTAAGCGACGTGCCACCGTTGAAGGAGTTGACGACGGTGAAGTTACTGATAACCTCATCTTCGCCAGGCAGCAGCATCTTGGTGAACGGGGCCTGGGTGATCATGGTGCGACCATCCCACGTAGTGTCAACCTTGTCAGAGCCGGTGACCTCGGTGACGAGGCTACGGACATCCGAGGGCTGCATGACCTGGTAGTCAGCGCCAACGACGCCGAGGCACTGATTGGTATCAGAGCGGTACGTCATGACCTGGTCGCTGGAGATTGTAGTAGTGCCACCATACTCGGTAGCACCGAAAGCCTGAATTCCACCAGTCTTATAAACATCAAACATTATTGTTATCCTTGAATCGTTGTCGTACGATAGGTGAGCACTTACGTAGTGCCCACCAGATGCGTGCCTTCCAGTAGAAGTGCAGCGAGTAACCAAACACCTGTGCAGCGTAGTATCCTACGAGTACAGATGCGATGACCAACAGACAGAATGACAGGAAGAGAAGCATCAAGGATTACCACGCTTTGACGCAACTTGAACAGCCATCTGCCATTCCAGCAGCTTAGCCTGGTACTCATCAGAGTCTTGGCCATACTTCTCAGCAATATCAATCAGTTGCATGCCGAGCTGGTAGGTATCCAGGTGACTCGAGCGATCAACGTCGCCCTTACCACCCGACCACTTGCGGTAGTCAGATCCACCAGCCTTGGCCCGTGCTTCATTGGCACGGTACTTGTCCCAGTTATTCATTGGTGTTCGTCTCCAAAGTCATGTCCATGTCCGCCTGGCCCGTGCATTGTAGGGTTGCACTCCATACTGTTCGGTGTGGACAAACTCCCTAACGTCTTTCTTAGCCTCTCGTTCAGTGCCATACAGTGCGACTGAATAGGATTCATCGAGCACCCAGGACGGTTCGAAGGTGTCTCGGGTTGGTTGCCAGAGTATTGCATATTTCATGAGCCTCCAGTGTGTCTCATAACAGGCCCGTTAGGGCGGTCAATAGGCGTAGTATCATAGCGTGCTTGCAGCGTCTTGTACAGCTTAGGCGTAACAAAGCCTTCCATGTTGTACTCAACGTCGTTGTCCGGTGTCCAATAGGTCAGGGACACGCCATCGTTGGTAAAGAAACGCAGCAAGAAACTATTATGAAACTCATCCTTAACAATCTGGTTGAGCAATTTAATAAAGTTCTTGTTAGCGTACTTCATCCGGTGTAATTCCCATTGCTATCAGTGTTACGGAAGTCATTCTCCACATCCTTGTAGAACTGGTCACGGGGTGACGGTGGGAACGCATCATCCCGATCTTGTATACGACTAGGGCTACGGAACTTCTTCTTAGGCTTAGGCTTCACCGGGTGTGCCGGCTCTTCCTCATTGATAGGCATAGTGTCAGGGTAATCTTCGCCCACCCTAAAGCCACGCCATCGTTCCTTCCATCGCTCGAACCACGTCTTACGGCGTGAGATAGGCCGCACGTAGTTGGCTCGCTCAGACTCAAAGTCAACCACAGCCTGATCATGCAGGAGTTGGTTGATACGTCTCAGCTCAGCCTCAAGCCTAGCCTTGCGAAGGCGCAGTGCCTTCTCTTCGTCAATGTTCATTAGTTAAATCCTCTTTCCATGTAGTTGTCAGAGTAGATAGAAACCCAGGCGTCGATGCGGCCAAGGATAACCTTGGACATAGCAGTGACAGGGTCAATGTTTTCCTGGAATGCGAAGGCAGCAGTAGCCAGCGCAGCATTAGGGAAGAGACCAGGTCGGTTCCACATGTCCTGGACGTAACCGTTGTACCGCGTGACGACGTTAAGTACCTCGTCATCCAACTCATTCAAGAATGCCTCGACCACGGGGTCAGGTTCATTCTTGTACCATGAGCTACCAAAGCCAGGGACCTTGGAGCCACAGTAGCTGGCGTTGAGTGCGCCATCGTGCTCGAAAGCATTGAAGCATTCGCATGCAGATCTAATGGGTGCGTGGATAGTATCCAGGCTCAGAAGACCAGCGGCGATAGCATCATTGAGGGGTTTGCCGAGATTGGCCATTGCCCTGATGATGCCGGAGCTAGCGTTGTTTCTGAACGCCATCTCAGTATGCATCTTAATAAAGTGATCATAAATTGTTTCAATCATTTACTCTCCAAGTAGTGCTACTGCAGCGATAGGGAAGTAGTGCTCCATCTCTTCACGAACAGCGTCGGCGTACTGCCAGCATTCCATTTGAGCATGGCTATCAGCACGCAGCTTAACGAAGCGTGCCCACGCCATGAGGCTACCAGTCCAGATCCATTCAGTCATCATACTCTGGGGCATGCACATGCGTGCTTGCTCAGGGCAGATGTTCTGATTCATCATGACCTTGTAGTCCTTCTGATGCCCACGCATCTGTCCCATGTAGTTGTCAAGGATGTCGTGGGTGACAGGGACTTCACCTTCCTTGACGCTGCCCTGCTTCATGTTGTCAGGACGCTGACGCCATGACTCAGGCACGAAGAACGAGGGGTCGGACGACACATAGCGGCGGGACACCTCGTTCCATGCGAAGCCGACGACGTGCTTCTGGAACTGACGTGCGATAAACATAGGCGCCCGGAAGCGGAACTTCAGGGTTGCATGAGCGAAGGGTGACCAGTGGTCATGCTTAGCCAGGTAGCTAAGCAGCTTAGAGTTCTGCTCATACGAATAGTTGTGGGCTTGCTTATCAAAGGACACACGAGCGGCATCACAGATGTCCGAGTCGTTGCCCATGTAGTCCATGAGCTCAACGCCCCGGACCATATCAATAAAGTAGCCGTTAGTTGTGCGGATCATAGTCAAAGCCATACTCCATAGGCATTAATGTATTCAATCCACCTGTCCTCACCCCAGTAGGCATGAGGGATAGGCGGCGGCGGGATCTTATACTGACCCCGCCTGAACTTATCGATGTACTTGTACCTCACTTGCGGTACTCCCTGGTAAAGAACTGAACCTGTCGCTCAGACCAGGCGATGCAATCTTGGTTGAACTTCTCAGCATATGCATCAGCAAACGTCTGGATCTGATGCTTCATGGTGATGTCATCAGAGACGATAGTAATGGTGAGGTTGTCTTCGATGAAGGCCTCGTCGTCGTACACCCATTGGCCACGGCCATGGTTGACGGTGAGGCTGCACTCGAAAGACTCCTCGATGAAGTCGAAGCTGCCGGGCAGTTCTTCAACAAAGATACGGTACTCGGTCATAGGACAAACAGATTCAACAATCATCTTCAATGTACCTTACTTCCTCGTAGGAAATTTGTTGTTCATCAGAATCATGACAGGTCCAATCCTCATCGCCAACGACGAAGGGGAACGGATCAATCTTACCTGTCTTCACACCAGCGATGAACTCTTCTTTGGTTACGTTGTAGTCAGGGCCGACGACCATGATGATGTCACCATGAACAACCTCTGAGTAAGGGATAGCAATAGTAAACTTCTCATTCATCCTTAGCCTCCCGGCATACTACTTCCATGTCAAGATCAAAGTAAGTACCTCCGCCACCCTTGGCGTAGTAGTCCCACTCCAGGTGGTATTCCTCGTTATCTTCGAATGCTTTGGCGAGCTTGGCACGGGCTTCCTCTTCTGAGTCAGCCTCGATGGTAGTCCAGGCCTTGCCGTACTCATCCTCAGTGTACCAGACCATCATGTCAAACTTAGCCATCAGTCAGCTCCCTCTGCGAGTGGGTGAATAATAGGTACGTTGTTCCACCGACGTTGGTTCTCGAGCCATTCCTTGGCACGGTCAGACCAGAAGGCATACTCTGAGCAGCCAGCGAGCGTAGAGTATCCGATCATGTACTCAAGTTCCTCGAAGTCGGGCACCTGATCAATCATCTGACACACAGCACCCATGACACGGTAGTCTTGCGAGGAGTAGACGTTACGGGTAGTATCGTCGGTCATCTTATACGCATAGACTATGCCAATCCAATACAGAACGTCGGTCTCGTCGAGCAAGACCCAGCTGCCTTCCATAGGGGCGGGCATGTACTGGGAGTCGCTGTAGTATACCTCGAAGTTACCAACGTTAGCGTTCACCATGTAGTGCGTAGTACGCAGGGTGAAGCGATAGCATTGCAGTTCGTTCTCGGGAAAATCAATACTCATTTTGTACTCCTCCCATGCTCCACTTCTCGACGCAAATCCAGAAGTGCATGGACATTGTGGTGATCTCAGGGCCCCACCAGTCTCTACGAGAGGCGGCCATGCCCTGAATGATATCGTTACGTTCATCCAGCCTAGTCTTAGACTGGAACCATTTGATCTGGTCGATCAGCTCACCGTTGAGCCAATCAGGATCACGGCGTTGTGCCTCGTTCATAGGTATTCCTTGGTACGACACCAGTTGTCGTAGCGGTTGGTAAGGTCAGTGAAGTAGTGCTGCCGCACCAGGGTACGGCGGCACCAACGGTAAATCCTAGAAGGGAATCTCCTCATCGAGGACTCCCTTCCTCCAAGCTTCGTTGTTCCAATCGGCTTCCTGCTTATCAGGATGCTCGTCATAGTTAGGCTCAGTGATACCAGGGCGGGGCTCTTCGTCCGCCATGTCATCCTTGTGCCACGGGTTACCGGGGTCAATGATCATGCTCGCGTTACCTTTCCATCAGTGTACACACGGTAGCAGTCCAGGTAGGTCGTGGGATCTGTGTCTCGGGTGTAGTAGTAGTTGATAAGAGTATAGTCAAAGCAGTCGTTGAATCCAGGGAGGTCAACGACATTTACGGTATCGTAGTTAGGATCAATGGTAAAGAACAGCTCCACTTGATCCAGGAAAGCCTGCTTGCTTTCTCCGGCCAGTCTTGCGGCGCTGGGCTTGCCCTCGTAAGGGGGCTCGTCCATTGAACTCTTCTTAATTGCTTTATCGAGTTGGTCAGGAGTCATTGTCAGGCATCCAGGTATCGAGGATACCCTGCACCCGTGCAATCTCCAGCTCAATCTGCTCGAGCTGAAGCATGCCCGGTGAAGGGCGACCGTTGTAAGCGAGACGCAGTGCGTCGTTCTGAAGACCACGGAGGGTCTCACGATAGGTGGCCTTGGTCAGGCCGTGTACAGTGTTGGTCATTTGTTAAATTCCTTATTAACTTTGGCCCAGTAGCCGAGCGTAGACTTACGCTTGTAACCGTTGGGGCCACCGTTGTGAATCCGGGCTACATCCTGGGCGGTGGGGGCTCTGCCGAGCCGGCGCGCTGTGGCATACCGGGCCATGTAGGCCTTGTACACACGCACCGAGTATGCGTAATCCGCACATCTAGAGTACGGACCTGGAACCCCAGAGTCCGCATGATAAGCCTTGTGAATCTGTAGTGGGCCAAGAGCAGCACCACCGTCGCCGAGAATAGGACCGAGCCGGCCCGACGTCTCGACCTGGTGAATAGCTGCCGCAAGGCGGTCAAGGTCAAGCGTCCCATTCGCATTCGCCATCGCAGTCGGCGCACTCGCTTGGGTCGTCGCATTGATTAAGAGGAATGATGTCATCAGACAGCTCAACGCTGTCAGCCGTGTAAATAGAGTCATTAGAAAGTTCCGTCTCGCCGGTGGCGCAGTAGGAGATAATGTTATCGATGGTATCGGGGTCAGATGGGTCGAGTCCAAGGGACTCACAAAGGTCAGCAAAGTCAGACAAGGGCAGCTCCAAAGCTAGTGGTAGTGAATACTTCTACAGAAAGTCCCGCACGGACACACGTGAGTGCATCCGCACGGGACAGGTGATAATCAAACACACGATCAAGCCCAGTAGGCCTTGGCATTACTGTTGGTAAGAACCTTAACGCCCTGGCTGAGGATACGATAGACGTATCCCTTGTACTGCGGCACGTTGGGGTCGAACATGACGAGGGTCATGACAGAGCAAACATCAGACACCGTGCAGGCGTCAGTGCTCCAACGATCATAGAGGTCTTTAGCCTCCTTGAGTTCATCCTTCTCTTCCTGGGCAACCTCAAGTCGCCAGGCATCATAGTCAGACTCACCGGTAGCAGTGGTGAACTGGCTGTCAACAACCTCCTGACAGTGCGTGACATTGTCCTGGAGGACATCAGCCACGAAGTTACGGAACCTGTTGCTGTTGGTGTTGCTCATGTTGCAGAGCGAGCCAACGACATTGTCTTCGGACATGTAGCAGAGATCCATGGACATATCAGTCCTCCGGGTCAAAGGTGATGGTTTCGGTCTCGCACTCGACAACGAAGTCCTTGAGTGCTTCCAGTCTTTGTTCTTCTTCGTCAATGTACTTGACAAGTTCATCAACGGGCAGGGACCATGCCGTGTGGCAGTAGTCCGGGTCGGTGTGATAGAACTCCGCACAGCAGCCACATGAGTAGGTGCCGATGGAGAGGTGTCCACGCACGGTGGACGCAGTAGCGATCTTGTTCTGGTTGAGTTGCATCGAACGTCTCCGGGTGGT
>ERZ1049444.828-NODE-828-length-26155-cov-7.367548_pt1 | contig 26155 bp, 25 predicted proteins | sample MGYA00383101_ERZ1049444 | MGnify/ENA primary metagenome ERZ1049444 (study PRJEB29581, sample SAMEA5548371) | metagenome | biome: marine; feature: coastal; material: water | depth 50 m | study: Short-term variability in the microbial, nano- and picoplankton...
AAGCGATGCGGCATGTTTTCAGGAACCGAAGCTGTATCGCCTGGATTAAGCGCCGTGCTGCCACCCTCATAATCCAAACGCCAATGCCCGCGCACGGGCATAATGACATCCGCTTGATCACAAGTCTCAAAATCATCAAAGCGGGTGCACTGCGTGATAAACTCAACTTCAAACCCTGGTCGATCTGGAAGCATCGCGCCTTCGCCGATGATTTTTGCCGGCGCAGGATCCGCGAAAGCGACCATATCCCAATAACGTGCAACGTGGTTTGGCACCAAATCCTGCGCTGACAGTTCAGGAAATGCAGCGAGCTCTTGCGGCGTTAAAACAGGCATCGGCATGTCCCCTGCGGGAAGGCTTTGCCCCTGAGCAGTATCATAAAGCTTACCATTTTGAGATAAAACAAGCCCATGGTCTTTGGCATCCTCAATCACTTGCGGCGCCCAAATCACACCCCCGCCAGCATCATCGCCGCCCAACACTGCCATGATCATTCCATAATCGGTTCCGATATTTTCAAACCCTCTGAAAATACCTGTCGGCAGGTTGATGATATCTCCTGCCTCAAGAACCACCTCACCCGCGGTGCCCCAACGCCCCCAAAAAAACCTCCACCGGCCCGAAAGCACGAAGAACACTTCGGCTGTGCGGTGTGAATGCAGTGAGTTTCGGCATTTGGGCGGCTGCCCGGCAGCGCCAATATTAAAACCGTGCGGAATATTGATATGAACATGTTGATCCGCACTTTCCGAGACCCCCCCACCGATAATGGTGAAGTTTTCCTTTTGATCCGAACCTGGGGTATGGGCATCGATAAAGGCCGTTTTACACGGGATCAAATCCCCATATCTTACGATCCTTTTTTCCATCTCTTGCGGCGTCATCATTATTGATCCTTGATCCATTAAATTAACGGGGCTGTAGCAGAAGCGCGCTCATATGCAGGCTAAACCTGGCTAGAACGGCGTGCTGCAGGGTGTAAAAAGCTTTTGACTTTGCTTCAAAGAGGCGCTTGCCATCTGGGTTTTCCATTCTCATGCGGCCCCGGTGGCGATGAAAATTTGTTTCCAGATAGAAACCGGATCAAACAATGTGAATTCGCGGCGCAGCCCGTAAGGCCCAAATTCGGCATGGGTAAAGCCCATTACATGGATCTGAGCGCCCGTTGGCTGGCCAAACATCCCCCACCCATCATGCGTGCCATTCAAGCTCCAGCGCACCGCCGCACGCGGAGACAGCATCGGATCCTCACGGCCTATCTGATGGTCAACCGAAAATTCAGCACTCGGAAAAGACGCCCGCAGACCCATCCAAAGCTTTTCAGTATCGGCCCAAGAATGCACCGTGGTTGAGCCTGGATGTTCCGTTTGAACCGCCCGGTCATATTCGGCGCGGATCACCGAAAAATCTTTTTCCATCATCCGGCGCAAAATATCCGATAGCCGCGCGCCCCATTCGTTTTCATTGCCCCGGCTTTTATAAGGCCCTTGAACATCGACCGCCGGAGAGAACGGTGTAACGCAGCGCTCTGCCCCCCCTTCTCGTACGATCAGATCACGCGCAAATTCTTTCGGATCAAGACCCAATTGCAACACCAAACCTGCTGTATCCCGGATCAGCCATTCATCGTTGATTTGATTGTTGATCGCCGCACAATCTGCGATGGCGCGAATGACAAAGCGCTTACCGGTAGGGGGGCCAAAATAACCGCCCCCAGTATGCGTGCCCATAGTCAGCAAACGATGCGAAGATAAAAACCCGTCTTGTTCATTGCCCGACCAGATTACATCCTCGCCGGTTAATTCACGATCGGGAAATTCGGCCAAGGTCGATAAAGTTCCGTTGATCGTGCGCTGATTACCAATCGAAACACCTTCGGGGAAACGCATCGGAATATTCTCAGCATAGTAATGATTGAGCGTGGCCAAGCCGCGGCCTTCCCAAATTTCTTTGGTAATCCCCAAAATATAATCTGGAAGATCGCCCCATTGTTCGGAAAATCCTTTCATGTTTCACTCCTTCGCACTCTGCGCACCGAGCGGCGCAAAACCAAGGGGCCATCGATTTCAACGCGGCGGGGCGCCTCGGTTTTATTTTCTATTTGCGCCATCAAAATTGCGACGGTTTCGGCCACCATCCGGTTCGCCGGTTGGCGCACTGTGCTGAGATTATAGGCGGGCCAGGCAGCAGCCGGCACATCGTCATAGCCGATCACGGAAACATCATCAGGAATGGTTAACCCAAGCTCAAACCGCAATGTATCCATAACCGCTAGCGCCATATGGTCATTCGCCACAAATACCGCATCCGGTGGGCTGTGGGCAAACATCCGCCGCGCAGCCTCTGTGGCGCCGTTCATGGTGAAATTGCCGATCTCTCTTGCGTGTAAAGCCACACCGGCAGCGTTCAAACCTGCGCGAAACCCTGCCTCGCGATCCCGCTGCGTCGAAGCGCCTTCCCAGCCGGCGATATAGCCAATCCGCTGATGCCCTGTGGCCAGCAGGTGCTGCGCAATTTTTTGCCCGCCTGCGTGATTGTCAGAGGTCACCGCAGACATGCCTGTATCATCTTGGCTTCGGTTAAACAGAACCATGGGAACTCCGGCGGCTCGACAACGATTTGCCAAAGTCGATGACATCGCAACCGATGCTGTCACGATACCATCCACTTGATAATCCAAAATTTCTTCGATCACATGTTCGATGCTGGCATTGTCTTTGCCCGCCATAAAGATCAAAACATGATAGCCTTTTTCTTGCAGAGCGTTTGAAAGCTTTTCCAAGGCTTCGGGATAAAATTGGTTCTCAAGATAGGCCACAACCAGCCCGATAATCCGGCTTTTCCCCGACACCATCGCGCGCGCGATGAAATTTGGACGATAGCCCATTTCATCCGCAATACGGCGCACTTTTTCGACGGTTTTGGCCGAAGCCGAGGCACCCGGCGTGAACACCCGGCTCACCGCAGATTGGCTTACCCCCGCCCGCTTTGCCACTTCGCTTGATGTGATCCGTCCGCTCATTCGGCCGTCCAGCCTCCATCCACCAAAAGGGATGCGCCTGTCATCAACGCAGAGGCATCAGAGGCCAGAAATACAACTGGCCCCATAATATCTTCTACCGTTCCCACGCGGCCCAATTTGATCTTGCTTTCCACCCATGCGCGTTTCTCTGCATCCTCAAACGTGGCCTGCGTCAGATCTGTTAAAACAAAGGTCGGGCAGATCGAGTTAACGCGGATCCCCGCATGCCCCCACTCAATCGCCATCGCTTTGGTAAACCCTTCAACCGCATGCTTAGACGCACAGTAAACGGCGCGATCAAGACCTCCAACATGCGCCATCTGGCTTGAGATATTGATCAAGCTGCCGGGTTTTTGCGCGCCAAGCAGCCCCTTTGCCACCGCTTGAGTCAAAAAGTAAGCGCCGCGAATATTCACCTCGGCTACGGCGTCGTAATCGACCACGGTTGTATCACTGGCCTTGCCATGGCGCGCCAAGCCGGCCGAGTTGACCAAAATATCGAACGGGCCCGCCGCAGCCACGGCCACAGATGTGGCTTCAATATCCGCAACATCCAGTTGCATTATCTCTGCATGGCGTCCTGCGGCCTGCAAACGCGCAGCAAGGGCTTGCAATCGTTCGGTGCGGCGCGCGGCCAAAGTCACAACGGCCCCATGCTCAGCCAAAGCCACAGCGCAAGCCAGACCAATGCCCGAGGAGGCCCCAGCGACCAATGCGCGTTTGCCAGTTAAATCGAAAGACGGCATCGTGGGTAAAGTCATGACAGCCCCTGATCTAGTGAAATCGCCGACATAGAACGGGCTTTGTTGAATTCACGCAAGCGCGCAAACACATCCACCCCCAATTGCGCATAAGTATATGGCACATCAATTTGAACCCAATTTTCACGGATTTTTCCGTTTTCCAAGCGCCAAAAATCAATGCTCCGCAGGGTAATTTCGCGGCCCGCTGGAGCGATCCCCATCCAGCCATCACCAGTTAATTTCATCCGCATATTGGGCCAGCCTGTTTCGCAGACATAGGCCCCTTCTGCGATATAATGGGAATGTAAATCATACATCTCTTCTGCAGCTAAGCGATCCCCAGCTGGATCAACTTTGCGATCCGGCATTCCGCGCAAAAAAGGGATCTGATGCCAATGGCGAAACCCAGATATACCCCGGCCCGTGCCAATCCCCGCCGGACCGTACCAATTGAACCGAGGATGCCAAAAGCGATCCAACTGCATCACTTTTGGATCCGGATTATCAGGATATCGACACAAAGCCGTTTCCATATCTTTGATATGCTCAAGACTGGCCCGCCCGTCGCCAGACGCGCTCAGCCCATCACCACTAAGCGGCCCGGGCGTGCATAAGAATGCACCCAATTGCGGCGCCATTGGCCAGGCTTTGGCCTGCATCATCAATTCAGGTAAATCCCAAATCACCTGCATTTCAACAACCCGGCCATCTTCAACCCGAAAAAACTCGTGATAGCGCATATGCGCCAAATGCCCAGTTGGCGGAATATCCATAAACGGCGCCAAGAATGTGCCCATATAATTGCCCATCGTGCCAATCCAATCCTGGCCTTCAGGCGTGGTGCCGGCCAACAAGATTAAATCGCGCCGCTCAAGATCGGGCAAGGCTGTTATCAAAGGCTGATAGATCGTGTCATAAATTTTATCAGCGCCGTTAAGATCGCCAAAAGGGTGACACATATGAAGCGTGATATCGGGGGCGCATAAATTGGTTAATGCATGGCGGATATGCGCCGCATCTTTAAAATCTGCCATCGCTCTGCGCCAAGGCAACAAAACCGCTTTTAATTTTTCAGATGGCGCTGCCATGCTCATTCTGCCGCTGCTCCATAAGGCACATTTTGCCCCCCATAACGGCGCACGCGCAGATTGCACTGCTCGGCATGCCCCACAAAACCTTCCAACATGCATAAACGGCTGCCATAGGCACCAATTTCAGCCGCAGCCGCATCGGTTAAAACCTTTTGGTAGCTATGCGTTTTCAGGAATTTTCCAACCCAGAGGCCACCCGTATACCGGCCCGCCTTTTTGGTCGGCAATGTATGGTTGGTGCCGATCACCTTATCCCCATTTGCCACATTGGTGCGGGCACCCAAAAATAAAGCGCCATAACAGGTCATATGTTCCAAAAACCAATCATCACGATCCGTCATCACCTGCACATGTTCTGAAGCGATATCATCAGCCACCTGCAGCATTTCTTCATAGGTCTCGCATAAGATCACTTCGCCATAATCTTCCCAGCTCACTTTCGCCGTGCCGGCGGTGGGCAAAATACGCAGGATGCGATCAATCTCAGCCAATGTTTGCTCGGCCAATTTCCGCGAATTGGTCACCAAAACCGCGGGTGAATTATATCCATGCTCTGCTTGGCCCAGCAAATCAGTGGCGCAGAGTTCCGCATCTACGGTGTCATCCGCGATCACCATCGTTTCAGTGGGACCTGCAAATAAGTCAATCCCAACGCGCCCAAAAAGCTGGCGCTTTGCCTCGGCTACAAAGGCATTGCCCGGCCCCACAAGCAAATGCACCGGATCAATACTCTGCGTCCCAAGCGCCATCGCCCCAACGGCCTGAATGCCCCCCAATACGTAGATTTCATGCGCACCGCCCAAATGCATCGCGGCGATCACCGCAGGGTTTGGTTCGCCGTTAAAAGGCGGCGTGGCTGCGATAATACGCGGCACTCCCGCAACGCTGGCAGTGGCAACCGACATATGCGCCGAAGCCACCATCGGAAATTTACCGCCCGGCACATAGCATCCAACAGATTGCACCGGGATGTTTTTATGCCCCAAGATCACGCCAGGCAGCGTTTCCACTTCAATATCCAACATACTGTCGCGCTGCGCCTGCGCAAAATTGCGCACTTGCTCTTGGGCGAATTTAATATCCTCCATATCGCGCTTTGACACTGTGGCGATGATCGTTTGCACCTCATCCTCGGTGAGGCGGTAGGTTGGGCGATCATAATTATCAAATTTTACCGCCAATTCATGCACGGCCTCATCTCCGCGCATCTCGATATCTTTCAGCGTTACGGCAACCGCAGTGGCCACTTTAGCATCATCTTCGGCTCGATCTGCCTCGGGCTTACCCCGCTTTAAATATTCAACCGTCATCTTCCGCATCCCTCCCATCAGGGCTTGGCGCTTGACGCGCGCCCCGGTCATAAGCTTCCCAACCTTCGCCGCCAAACACATCATGGCCAAGCTGGGCCAGAACATGGGGGAAATCCACCATCACCCAATTGTCAGAGATCTTACCATCCTCCACTTTCCAAAAATCCATATAGCGGATTTCAATGCGCTTTCCCGTCGCTTCAATGCCCATAAAGCATCCGCTATGGGTGGCTTCCTGGCGCCCGAAAGCCGCCGCCCATTCGCCCATAAACAGCCGCGCTTCATCAACGCACACCTTATCTGAAAAGGCGGCTTGAAACGGCTTTTGCCAATTTTTCTGAAATTCTGTCAGGCCAGACTTCGTGCCACAGCCTGCATTGCCCATCCAGCGGAAGCTATCACTGAAAAACTCGCCAATATCGGCGATCCGGTGATCATTCAACCCATCCACCATGGCCTCGATAACGGCCCGCGTTTCGTCTGTTTTAGACATATCCGTCTCGCGGCTGAGCGTGGCTTGCTCTGGGCGGGTGCCCTTCATGCGCCCAAGCTCCTGTTTAAGAGTTTTTGAGCATCCGCAACTTTCACCTTTATCTGTTGGCACATCCAAACCTTACCCGCGCAGCTCATCCCTTCACCGCCCCTTGTGTCAGGCCCGATACAATCTGACGCTGAAAGAACATCACCAGGATAAACAATGGCGCTGTAGCTGAGACCACAGAAGCCACAGCAAACATGATATTACCCTCTGTATAGGTTGTCCCCAAAAACGCCGCCACCTGTGGCACCATCGTACGGTTTTCTTCCGATAAAAGCATCGCGGTAACCGCAAAATCATTATAGGCCAGTAAAAAGCTGAACAATCCTGTGGTAATCACACCCGGCCACATCACCGGAATAATCACGTGCCGAAAGGCTTGGAATTGCGTGCAGCCATCAACTTTTGCGCTTTCATCTAATTCTTTAGGAATATTTTGAAAAAACGAATGCAGCATCCAAAGCGTGAAAGGCTGATTTATGGCCACCAGAACAATAATCGTGGTTGGCATCAAACCCCAGACATTCCACTGAAAAAACGGAAGCATATATCCGGCGACCAATGTGATGGGAGGCATTGCGCGAAAAATCAGAGCCGTGATCAATAAAATAAATGTATATCGATAATTAGAACGCGACAGCGCATATCCACCCAAGGTTCCGATTGTCAGTGACGTACAAACCACAAAAAAACATATGATGAACGTGTTGATGACATTTCGGTAAAAAGATTCTTGAACCCATGCGCCCTTATATCCTGCATCCGTGAAGGGGCTGCCATATTCGGCCTTGGTGCGCTCGCCCGTTAAGGCATAAGTCCAATCAGCAATAGAGAAAAAATCCAGCTCAACTTTAAAGCTACCCCACGCCGTCCATAAAAAAGGAAAAGCGGCCATAATCAGCCAAAGGCCCGCAAATCCGTAAATCAAGATTTGCAAACCAAGGGGTTGCTTGCGGGCGCGGCTACTCATCTTAAGTTTTTCCTTTGAAATCATTCCATGTGCGCACCAAAACCGGCAACAATAAAATTGACACGCCGATAATGGTCAGCACTGAAGAAGCCGATGCCGATGATAATTGGCGCGTTTCTCCGCCCAGATCATTGAAGATAAACCAGCTGATACTGGTCGCATGCGCGGCAGCATTAAACCCCACAATCGGTTCAAAAACGCGAAAATTATCCATCAATTGGATCAAGGCCACGAAGGTGACCAACGGCATCAAATGCGGAACCACAACATATCGAATGCGCTGTAAGCGCGTTGCACCATCGATTTCTGCAGCCTCAATCTGATCCATCGGCAAGGTTTGTAAACCTGCGTAGAAAATAACAAAAGCAAATGGCGCTGCATGCCAAATACCGTAGACAATTAAGGATACCCACATCAATCCTGTCGAAGCTTTAAGAGAAAGGTCAGGGTCTGATACCAGCCATTGCAACGCAGTGCCCAAAATACCACGGCTGTCAATCATCCAAAACAGCACCAACGCACCGATCAAAGGCGTGACCACAAAGGGCAGAAGCGAGAAGAAGATCACCACGCCCTTCAACCAAGCGTGTAAAGAATTTACGGCAAGGGCAATCAAAAGCCCAAAAATAATGACGGCCGGCGTAACCACGAAGGTGAATGTCAAAGTGAAGGCCATAGCCCTGTAAAACGGCAAATTGCTTAAACCGTCAACAAACCCTGACCATGTGGCCGTGTCGCGCCACATGTCAGCAACTTCCGAAACAGCTAAATGACCACGGTCCAAGAAAATATCCAAGCCTACGAAACGCCCCAGTGGTTCCGAGGCGCGCAACGCGGCGGTTGCCTCTTGGTCTAAAGTGGTTTCCATCGTGCAACCCACTAGCGGCGTGCATGTTTCAACTTCAATCAAGACAGCTGAATGCGGGGCATAAATCGACTGCATCACGACCGATAGAATCGGAAATGCAATAAATAAAAGCATTGCCGCTGCCGTGGGCAGAAAAAACCAGAAAAATGTACTGTGACGCATAACCTTGGGCTTCCAATTGAAGCCAGGGAACCAACGATCCCCTGGCCTTAAGGTTTACTGCAAGAAGCCTTTTTCTTTTGCAGCAGCAATATAAGCAGCCTCGACATCAGCAAGCGCTTGCTCTGCAGATTCTTTACCTTGCATGAAATCTGACAACTCATTGCCCAGCGCCGAATGCATTAGCCCCATATACGGCAACATCGGGTAGGGGGTTGTTGCCATTTTCGCCGCCTCGAATACGCCGACGGCAGCATCCGTTGGGGTATAGCCATCGATCAGCCACACGGCTTGCGTTCTGACTGCCTCATCTTCCATTTTAGCTGGACGGATTGCATTCGTTAAGGCAACAAACGTAGCCTCGGCTTCAGCATCACTTACGTTTTTGGCAACCGTCCAGCCATCCCACCATAATGTTGAGGCTGGGGTTGAACCGCCACCAACTGTCATCGGACCCGCGATTGTATGACCGTTTTTCACGGCTTCCGTTACACCTTCGGCTGTTGTTTGCGATGCAGCGCGCGAGCCCCACATGTTTAACAGCGCAATATTACCCGCGCGGTATTCAGCATTTGTTGCATTTGAATCATGCGTCAAAAAATCGGGATTCATGTATTCTGACAAAGATTTCATCATCCCCAAAGCATTTACGCCAGCCTCAGAGTTGATGTTTGGCTCTGCAGACCCTGCTTTGAAATGTGATCCGCCAAAACCCAAAAACATATTGTTGAATTCTTGCGCCAAATTCCATCCGGCGGCATAAGCCCCACCAATCGGATTTTCCATTATGCCTTGATCACGGATCATTTTGGCTGCGGCCAGCATATCTTCATAAGTTTTTGGAGGTTCCACGCCGATCTGATCCAAAACATCGCTGCGATACATCAAGTGTTGCGCATTGGCCATGAAGGCAACCGCCATCACCTTGCCACCAACTTTGATCAATTGGCTTGATTGCAGATCTTGGCCGTGCTTTGCAACAAGGTCATCGAGGGGCCGGATTACATCCTCATTCATCAAAGCCACAATTGACGAGTTTGCCACAATTGCAGATGTGTATTCTGCAGGGTTACCTTGCATACCTGGTACGTTGAGGCTTTGATGGTCTTTCGTCAAATTCGTAGTAACCTCAGCACCGCTGCATTCCTGCGCGCCGGCCCCTACGGTTTGAATCGCAGGAAATTCATTGCCCACGATACTTACCCGCGCCGATATCTCACACGCGAATGAAGACGATCCCGCCATCACCGCCAAGGCGCTAACGAGCGCTACTTTTTTCAAAAACATCTTGTCTGTCTCCCTAGTTGCGGATGTGCTGGAACCCGGCCATCCGATTGCACCGTCTAAAACGGCAGTTATAAGGGACTTAGCCCCCAATTCGCGCCCCTGTTTGAGCATCAAACAAGTGACACAATTCTGATGGAATCCGAAAAGAAACCTCATCTTCTATCGCAGCACGGTAATTTTTATCAGCCTTCACCGCGACCAAAGCCCCGGATAAGCGCACCGAAACCATGGTCGCATCGCCCAATAATTCCTGTGTATAAATCGGTGCTGTTATATTGCCATCCACCTCAACGACCTGTGCATCTTCGGCGCGAAACCCTAAAGTGACAGGTCCGTCTGGAACCTCGCCAACCTCGATCTGTGTATGCTCAGCGCTGAAAACTCCTTTCGACACCTGGCCTTCAATCAAATTCATTGCAGGATTTCCGATAAAACTTGCAACAAAGGCATTTGCTGGGCGATCGTAAATTTCTGTGGGCGAGCCAACCTGCTGCACCACCCCTTCCTTCATCACCACGACACGGTCGGCCAAGGTCATCGCTTCGATCTGATCATGGGTCACATAAATTGTGGTAACCTTCAATTCATGGCTCAGGTTTTTGATTTGTGCGCGGGTCGAGACGCGCAACTTAGCATCCAAATTTGAAAGGGGCTCATCCATTAAAAACAGATTTGGTTCGCGAACGATCGCCCGCCCCAAAGCCACACGCTGGCGCTGACCACCGGACAACTCTGCCGGTTTCCGATGCAAAAACTCATCCAACTCGACCATTGCACTGGCACGGCGCACTTTTGCATCATGCAATTTGGGGTCGGTGCCGCGAACTTTCAGAGGGAACCGGATGTTTTCATAAACATTCATATTCGGGTAAAGCGCATAGCTTTGAAACACCATTGCAACATCTCGATCTTTGGGCTCAAGATCGTTGATCCGCTTGCCATCCACGATAATGTCACCCGACGTGGCGTCTTCAAGCCCCGCGATCATCCGCATTGTGGTCGTCTTTCCGCAGCCTGAGGGACCAAGCAGAACCAAAAACTCTTTATCTGCAATGGTAAGGTTGAAATCATCCACACCAACAAAACTGCCCCATCGCTTTGACAGGTTACGCAACTGGATTTCAGCCATTAATTCTCCCCAACGAAAATTCTTGTATCCGCCGAAGCAAACACTAGACTCAGAACATTGAATTTGGCAAGTAATTTTCGCATACGCATGCAAAATTATAGCCCAGCAGAGGTAGATATGGACTTTTCTGAACAAAAACAATTGGTTAAAAAATTTTATGCAGATCTAGATGCCGCCTCTGAACAGGATCTTCCAGCGATCGTGAAACAATATTGCGGCGCCGATTATTTTTGGCGTGGTTTCCATCCTTTCAACGAGCTGCAAGGTGCAGAGCAAGTTGCAACAACGTTTTGGCAACCCCTGCGCACAGCCTTGACCTCACTGCAACGCCGTATGGATATTTTTATGGCGGGTGAGAATAAACTGCCAAACCATGAAGGCGTTTGGGTGATCTCGATGGGCCATTTGATGGGATTGTTTGATGCCCCATGGTTGGGTCTCGCGCCAACTGGTAAGATTGCAATGCTGCGCTATTGCGAATTTCATAAAGTTGAACAGGGCAAAATCACAGAAACCGCGATGTTTTTTGATATCCCACATCTGATGATGCAAGCCGGTTTAAGCCCGTTTCCACCGCAAACCGCAGCGCATTTGGTTCAACCCGGCCCAGTGACTCATGAGGGGTTAATGTTTGATCCGCAGGATCCAGAAGAAGGGCGTAAAACGCTGGCTACGATCGACTATATGGTTGGCGATATAAAAACCTGGAAAGGCGGGCGCGAGGAGCCATTGGTCGATGAGCTGCGCCGCAGTTGGACAGAAGATATGATCTGGTGGGGGCCCGCTGGCATTGGTGCCACCTATACGATTGAGCGCTATGCAAAGCAGCATTCCGGCCCCTTTCGCGCAGGGTTTAAAGACCGTATTTTCAATGGGCATCTCTGCCGGATTGCCGAGGGTCAATTTGGTGGATTCTTTGGTTGGCCAAACCTGAGCCTCACGCCAACCGGCGGCTTTATGGGCATGCCGGCCAGCACTTTAGCGGGAGATATGCGGGTTATTGATATGTATCGGCGCGAAGGAGACAAACTGGCCGAGAATTGGATTTTTATCGATCTGCTTCATTTTTGGAAAATGCTGGGCGTGGATATTCTAGAGCGCATGCAAACCGTTCCACGCACCTAAGGCATCTGCAGGCTGCCCCCACTTTGGCCAAAGGAGCTATGATTACGCAAAATTTTAGATTGATAACAGCCTATCTTTTGCAAATTCTCTTTCCAAGCACCGCAAGGAGCTCCGGACAAGGCCAACCCGACCAATGCTTTTGCAAAACATCAGCCAACAGGAAGCAGGCAAACCCCGCTGTAGCCTTAAAGGCATTTTGCTGCTTGGCGGCTGCGCCTATAGCTGTGACATCGCGCCACCACACGGTGCCATCTTGGCCCAGACGCGGCACCCAATGGTGCCACTAATACCAAAGTACATCAAGAAAAACGCTGCGCATATTTGAACGCACCGTCGCGCTGGCTATGAAAGCGAAACCCATATGCGTTTTAAAAATAAATTTATTTCTTCCAAATCACTATCCCTCTATCTCTTGTACGATGCGCCTGCGGTAAAAACTGCCAAGACGGGCTTTTGAAACCACGACACGCAAGGAATAGGGATCTTCACAATGGGTCTAAACAAAGAACTGGATGGATTTATGGTGGTCTCGCTAGAACAGGCGGTGGCAGCACCTTATTGCGGCACCTTGCTGGCTGATGCAGGGGCCAGAGTGATCAAGGTAGAGCGGCCAGAGGGGGATTTTGCGCGGGGCTATGATGCGGGCGCAAATGGTCAAAGCGCCATTTTTGCCTGGCTCAATCGTGGAAAAGAATCGATCGCTCTGAATTTAAAAACGCCGGAAGACACCGCTTTACTCTGCCGGATTTTGAAAAATGCAGATGTATTTCTGTCAAACCTCGCACCAGGTGCAATTGATCGCTTGGGGCTTACAGGCTCAAAGCTGCGGCGGGATAATCCCGGCCTGATCAGCTGCACCATCACAGGCTATGGCGATACGGGCGATGCGGCGCAAAAGAAAGCCTATGATTTTCTCGTCCAAGCAGAAGCCGGCATCTGCGCGGTCACCGGCACACCAGATGCCCCGGCCCGCGTTGGCGTATCGCTAAGCGATCTTGCCACGGGTTTGACGGCCTTCTCAGCTATTTTGCGCGCGCTGTTACAACGCGGCAAAACAGGCCAGGGCGTTGATCTGAAGATCTCGATGTTTGATGTCATGGCCGACTGGATGAATATGCCGCTTCTGGCGCATCGCTATATGGGCGGAGCGCCCGATCGCATGGGGCTAAAACATAGCTTCATCGCACCCTATGGCGCGTTTCGCTGCGCGAATGGCGCTCTTATTTTGATTTCGGTTCAAAACAATCGAGAATTCACCGCGTTATGTGAGCAGGTTCTTCAGCAACCGCAGCTTCCCACGGATCCAAGATTTTCTGAAAACACCGCCCGCTATGCCAACCGCATCGCACTAGAGGCGATTGTAAACGCTGTTTTTGAAGGTTTCAGCAGCGCAGAAATGGTACAAAAGCTTGACGCGGCAAAAATTGCCAATGCGCGGTTAAATTCGGTTGCCGAGCTGTCAGAGCATCCCTTTTTAAAAAATTCAAACGCCATTATTGGCGGGATGCCAATCGACATGGCCGCCCTACCTGTTGCCACAATGGGCGGCACCGCAAAGCGTGTGCCAGACCTTAACGCCGATGGCGCTGCTTTGCGTCATGAATTCTCACTCCCCTCGCAACATGCCTCGGACATCCCATGACCTATGAACTAAACCACCCAGAGATCAGAACCGCCGTTTCCCAACTATGCGAACGCTTTCCAGGGCGCTATTGGCAGGAATGCGATCGCAATCAAGCTTATCCGCAAGCCTTCGTAACCGCTTTGACCGAAGCGGGCTATCTGGCCGCGCTTATACCAGAGGCTTATGGCGGGCTATCCTTGCCGCTTTCTGCCGGAGCCGCGATTTTGGAGGAAATCCACCGCGCAGGCTGCAATGCCGCGGCCTGTCATGCGCAAATGTATACGATGGGCACGCTGCTGCGGTATGGCTCTGACGCCCAAAAATCCAAATATTTGCCGCAAGTCGCGCAGGGAAATTTGCGCCTTCAAGCCTTTGGGGTAACCGAGCCAACCAGCGGTACAGACACCTCGGCTTTGCGCTGCACCGCGCGTAAAGAGGGACAGGCCTATATTGTGAATGGTCAAAAAATCTGGACCAGCCGCGCCGAACATTCCGATTTATTATTGCTCTTGGCGCGTACCACCCCGCTAAATCAGGTTGAAAAGCGCACCGAGGGCTTATCGGTTTTTCTAATAGATATGCGCGAGGCAAGCGAAAGCGCGCTGAGCATTCGCCCCATTCGCACGATGATGAACCACGCCACAACAGAATTATTTTTTGATAATCTCAGCGTTCCGCAAGGCAATCTTATCGGCGAAGAAGGCAAAGGCTTTCGATATATTCTCTCCGGAATGAATGCCGAACGTATTTTGATCGCAGCCGAATGCATCGGAGATGCCAAATGGTTCATTGAAAAAGCTTCGGGCTATGCTTGCGAGCGGCAGGTTTTTGGCCGCGCCATCGGACAAAACCAAGGCATTCAATTTCCAATCGCCAAAGCCTATAGCCAAATGCGCGCAGCCGAATTGATGCTGCATGAGGCGATCAAGCTCTATGATGCCGGTCAAAATCCTGGCGAAGAGGCAAATCTTGCAAAATTATTGGCTGCAGAGGCGCAATGGGCAGCGGCAGAAGCGTGTCTGCAAACCCATGGTGGATTTGGATTTGCCGAAGAATACGATATCGAACGTAAATTTAGAGAGGCGCGCCTTTACCAAGTCGCCCCGATCTCAACCAATCTGATCCTGAGCTATATTGCAGAGCATGTTTTGAAAATGCCAAGATCTTATTGACGCCATATCATTTATTGCTGGCAGATCCCAAAGCGCCAGCGCGCGCGCAATCTCTGCTTCAGGGCGCTTGCGGCAACGGATCACAAAATCTGCCTGCGGTTATCATGCGCCGGCAGAAGTCAGGACAGGCAAGCCTTTTTGTAAAGCCTAAAATGACGCAAAAATAGGAGCGCGCCGCCACTGAGGGCCAAGACCGCCAACTCTCATCTTTTGCAAATCGGGCACAGCGCAACGCCAATTTCAATGCGCAGCCGCAAAGGCGGATCAAATAAAACACAGCAGGCTAAAGGCGAAAACCTATACAAACGGCCACTCATAATTCAAAATCAAGGCCGGACTAATGCCGCGCAGATCGCGCGAGAGTGGATTGATAGGTTGCGTTGGCCCGCACGCAGATCGACATCATCCCTTGCAACCACAAAGAGATGGGGATGAGGCGCGCCATAGCCTCGCAAATCAACCAGTGCGGCTTTTTCCAAAAAGGCGCGACCTATCCCGAACAAAACTCTATTCCAAATGGTGTTATCACGCCTTAGCAAGAAGAGATGGCCAGAGCCCAGCGCATGCACTGATTTCGAAAATCCCGACACGGGCTTGGTTATGCTCAAAGGATGAGTGATCAAAAATCGGGTCGCGCGGGCTTTAAAATAAAGGGCCAAAAACCTCGATTGCTTATCGCCGCGATTTGAAACAAGAAGCGGGCCAGCCCTAAGCACGTAACATTTGCGGTTTGTGTTTTGAACATTGACCATTCATTCGCTTAGCAAAAAGGGGCCGCGAATGCGGCCCCTTGTGAAAAATCGAAATCATAAAGCTTTATAGAAGATCAAACCGATCCGCATTCATCACTTTATTCCAGGCTGAAATAAAATCCGCTGTGAATTTGGCTTTATTATCGTCTTGCGCATAAACCTCGGCCAAAGCCCGCAATTGCGAATTGGATCCAAATACCAAATCGGTGCGGGTTGCGGTTCTAACGATCTCACCAGATACGCGGTCTTTTGCCTCATAACTGTTGGGCCCGGTCGAACTCCAGTCTACGCTCATATCAAGCAAACTGCTAAACCAATCCGCATTCAGCGCGCCGCCCGCGCTCCACAGGCCATGGCCCTCCGCGCTGATACCCAAAGCGCGCAATCCGCCAACCAACACCGTCATTTCAGCTGGCGTCAGCCCCAGAAGATGCGCGCGATCAAGCATCATCTCTTCCGGAGAGACCGTAAATTCGGTTTTCTGATAATTGCGAAAGCCATCCGCCATTGGTTCCAGAACGGCAAAAGACTCGGCATCAGTTTGCTCTTCGGAAGCATCACCGCGGCCCGGCGCGAAGGCCACTTCGACACCGCTGGCCATTTCAATACCAACCGCGCCGCCCAATATAATCACATCTGCCAAACTGGCCCCATATTGCGATGCGATAGGATCAAGAACCGCCAGAACGCGCGCCAATTGGCTTGGCTTATTGACCGCCCAATCTTTTTGTGGCGCCAACCGGATCCGCGCTCCATTGGCGCCCCCGCGCATATCTGTGCCGCGAAACGTCGAGGCAGAAGCCCAAGCGGTTTCAACCAGCTCTTGCACGGATAAACCGCTTGCTTTGAGCGCCGCGCGCAGGGCTGCAACGTCGTAATCGCTGGCCCCAGCCGGCACTGGATCTTGCCAGATCAGCTCTTCCTGGGGCACTTCGGGCCCTTGATAACGAATTTTTGGTCCCATATCGCGGTGCAGCAATTTGAACCAAGCCCGCGCAAATGCATCAGCCAAGTCTTCGGGGTTTTGATGATAGCGCTCGGAAATCGCCCGATAAGCAGGATCTTTAATCATCGCCATATCTGCGGTGGTCATCATTGGGGTTACTTTGACGCTGGGATCATCGACCTCAGGAGCCATATCCGCCTCGGCAACATCCACGGGCTGCCAAATATTTGCGCCCGCCGGAGATTTGGTTAAGGCCCAATCATATTTGAACAACAAATCAAAATACCCATTATCCCATTGCGTTGGATTGGCCGTCCAAGGGCCTTCGATGCCGCTGGTGGTCGTGTCACGCCCAACACCGGAACCATAGGCATTTTTCCATCCAAATCCCATCTGCTCGATTGCGCCACCTTCCGGTTCTGCGCCTACAAGCTCAGGATCGCCCGCGCCATGAGCCTTGCCAAACGTGTGGCCGCCGGCCACCAAGGCAACCGTTTCCTCATCATTCATCGCCATCCGCCCGAAGGTTTCGCGAATATCTTGCGCGCTTAAAAGTGGATCTGGGTTGCCATTTGGGCCTTCTGGATTCACATAAATCAACCCCATCTGCACAGCCGCCAAAGGATTTTCAAGCGATTGGCGCGTCTCTTCATAACGTTGATCTGCAAGCCAGTCGGTTTCAACACCCCAATAAATATCTTCTTCGGGGTGCCAAATATCTTCGCGCCCACCGCCAAACCCAAAGGTTTTGCCGCCCATGGATTCGATCGCGACATTGCCCGTTAAAATCAGCAAATCAGCCCAAGAGATTTTATTGCCGTATTTCTGTTTGATCGGCCAGAGCAAGCGCCGTGCCTTATCCAGATTGCCATTGTCAGGCCAAGAGTTCAGCGGTGCAAAGCGCTGCGCGCCCGTGCCGCCGCCGCCGCGCCCGTCACCCGTGCGATAGGTGCCCGCCGCATGCCATGTCATCCGGATAAAAAAGGGCCCATAATGGCCATAATCCGCCGGCCACCACGCCTGCGAGTCGGTCATCAAAGCGTGCAGATCTTTTTTCAACGCGTCGTAATCAAGCTGATCAAACGCCTCACTGTAAGAAAATTCGGGCCCCATCGGGTTTGATTTTTGATCGTGCTGGCGCAAGATGTTCAAATTCAATTGGTTCGGCCACCAATCTGGATTGGTGGTTCCCGCATTGCCTGTGGTGTTTCCACCATGCATCACTGGGCAAAGTCCGGCATTGTCTTTCATCGTTATCCCCCGATTTTGCGTTTCGCTTGAAGAAGCAAATTACTGTCTTTTAAATAAGGCCGGCCCAAGCCAATGAACGGCTTCGCAGCATTTCGACTCACAGCCGGCTGATACCGTGAAATTTACCACGCCAGATACATAAGATAAACTTGAATTTACTAATATTTTTGATAAGTTTTTCTTATGGAAACTATAACCTTGAAACAACTTAGATATTTCGATGCTTTGGCCAAAACGCGGCATTTCAGCAGGGCAGCTGACCTTTGCGCGATTTCGCAGCCGGCGCTTTCGATGCAAATCAAAGACTTGGAAGCGCGTCTCCCTTTACCGCTTCTTGAAACAGCAACAAAACCGTTGCAACTTACCCCTTACGGTGATGCTTTTGCAAAGCATGCAGGCATGATTTTGCAACATGTGCAGGAATTAGGGGATTTGGCGAACGCCTCACATACGGCGCCGCAAGGCTTGCTGCGGCTTGGCGTCATTCCAACGATTGCACCCTATCTTTTTCCCCGATTGATCCAATCAATGACCGAGGCATTTCCAAAGTTAGAGTTAAAGCTGCGCGAAACGATTACATCGAATTTGATCGCAGATATTTTAGAAGGGCGATTAGATGCCGCCATTCTGGCTTTGCCCGTATCGGAACCCCGGCTAAGCGAAGTGCCCCTTTTTGAAGAAGAATTTATTTTGGTGCGCCCGTTTTCCGAAAGCGGAAAACCAGTTCCACATCCAGAATCGCTGCATGAAATGCGGCTACTTTTGCTTGAAGAAGGGCATTGCTTTCGAGATCAAGCCTTAACGGTTTGCAATATCTCTACTTCCCAAACGCGCGACCTTATGGATGCCAGCTCGCTTTCCACGCTGGTTCAAATGGTTGGCTCTGGGCTTGGCGTTACACTTATCCCAAACATGGCAGTCCCACTTGAAAGCCGGTCTGCCAAGGTAGAGATGCTGCGCTTTGCTGCCAGCCCTCCAAAACGAACGGTGGGCATGATTTGGCGGCGAAACACGCCTTTGGAAGCGCATTTAAGGAAAATCGCAGACGTGGTTGCCGCACCCGATAAGTTTATGGCTTAAAACGATAAAAAGCGTTTGATCGCGCAGCACCAAAGTGCAAATGTGACAGGCCGCTGCATCCTTTTATCTTCAGCGCAAATAATCCGCATGAAAAGCAATATGCTCTTGCATGAATGTAGATATAAAAAAGTAGCTATGATCATAGCCGGGCTGTAGGCGGAATTGTGCATTGTGGCCACGCGCGGCCACCGCATCGGCAAAAGCTTCCGGCCGCAACTTTTCCAAAAAAGGATCCTCTGATCCATTATCAATCAAAATGGGCCCGTCAAAGCCATGCTCCGCCATCAACTGGCTGGCATCATGGGCCGCCCACAGGCCCTTATCCTCGCCCAAATAGGCGGTAAATTGTTTGATCCCCCAATCCGATTTCATCGGGTTGCAAATCGGCGCAAACGCTGACACCGATTTAAAGCGCCCAGGTTGGCGCAGGGCAAGCGTCAAAGCCCCATGCCCGCCCATGGAATGGCCGCTGATAGATTGCCGCGACATATCGATTGGAAATGACGAGTCCATGACGGAAGGCAATTCTTCAGCGATGTAATCCCACATCTTAAAATGGGGCGCCCAAGGCGCTTGCGTGGCGTTTACATAAAACCCTGCGCCCTGCCCCAAATCAAACGCCTCATCATCGGCGACGCCGACGCCGCGCGGCGACGTATCGGGGAAAATCAGCGCCACATCATGCTGCGCGGCCCAGCTTTGCGCCCCCGCTTTAACCATGGCGTTTTCATGCGTACAGGTCAGACCGGATAAAAACCAAATCAGCGGCACTTTTTGGCTTTGCGCAAGCTGAGGGAGAAACAGGCCGAAGGTCATATCACATGACAGAGCAGCAGAGCGATGCGTATAAACACCTTGAATGCCGTTATGGCATTTAATTTCCGAAACTGTTTCCACGGTCATCCGCATGCATCCCTTTTTTATGGCTGTTGCGTTCTTAAAGCAGTTTACTCGATTGTAAAATGATTAACCTCACAATTTTTTGACCGGTCGAACAACGCTAAGAAAGCACACTGCAAACCCGATAGAATGAAGGTGACCCACCAAAGAAACTGGTAATGAAGCGTAAGGCAGGTTAATGAAGCATCTAACCTCTGGAAAACAAAAAACTGCACGCCCTTACATGATCAAGAAATATATATGGCCCTTCCTGGAACCGCTGATCAACGATAAACGCCTTGAGCCGGTATTGATGATACTTGGCACTTTGGCCGTTGTTGGGGGTATTCTATACACGTTGCTCCAATTTATTTTGGGTTAAACGCCGAGCAAAGCCCCCCTGCCAGGGCGTCACGAAGCTGTGTCATTCAACGCCCGTTACATTCTTAATCCGCGATATCTTGCACCTCGTGCACTTCAATCACATTTCCATCAGGGTCGTAGAAAAAGATTTGGTGCCAGCCGCTCACTGCTTTATTCCCCCAATCAGAAAAGGGAATGTTCTGAGCGCGCAAATGCGATTTGAACGCGGCTAAATCATCCGTACGATACGCAATATGGCCGCGCGCAACCGGATTGACCATTTGCCCGGCATTAAACCCTGCCAACACATCTTTTTGCGCCAAATGCATCTGTAAATGGCCATCCGATACAAAGGCAACATCGCCTGCATATCCCTGCTTTTTTTCTAGAACCGGCAATCCTGCCACATTCGGAGAAAGCCCCATGACCTCTTGATAAAAATTATCCATCCTCGCTACATTTTCAGTGGCCAGATTAATATGATGTAATGTGAGTTTCATAATGCGCTTACTCCGTTTTTATCTCTGATCCGCTATCGCTTTGGATATATTTGAGGGCTTTACTTACTTTGTAATACTATCAGCGTAACAGCTCCAAACCTTTGCAAAAAGGGGTAAAAACGGCCATTTCCAAAGCATAAGCTGCGCTTAAAATCGTAGCCAAACACACAGTCAGAGCCCTTGAAACATGAAGATCAATCGCCCCAGAAACACATTTGGCAAAAGCAAGATCTGAATACATCCTTTGATATTTTAGCCGCCCAACTTACCCCGCTGGCCTAGAACGGATAGCGAGGGTAAACCAATTTTAATATTCAAAAATGATATTTAAACTTGTAAATCACAGAGTTTTACAACTTAACGCTGCTTATGAATTTGACCTCCTTGCAAACATTCTTAGCAATTCTTGAAACCGGAAGTTTGGTGCGCGCCGCAGATAAACTGAACGTCACCCAATCCACGGTGACCGCGCGGCTTAAAACGCTTGAGGAAGAGCTGGGGCAAGTGCTGATAAACCGTCAGAAATCGGGGGCAACGCTCACGCCGGCCGGGGCAAAACTGATGCGATACGCCCCCGCAATCACGGGGCTATGGCGGCAAGCGAAAAATGAAACAGGGCTGCCCGCAGGGCTTACCTCTGCCTGCAGTTTTGGATGCGAACGCGATTTATGGCATGGTGCGGGACGGGCTTTTTTCCACTATGCAACCAGCACACAGCCCGAGTTAGCGATGAGCGCAAGGCAGGGCAGCGGCCGCGATCTCACCGAATGGATCGCCACGGGCAGCATAGACATTATTGTTACGTTTGAAGCCGTGGCGCGCGCGTCTCAAACGCTCTACCCGCTGCCCGCGGAAGAGCTTATTCTATGTTCAGATCGCCGCAACACGCCGATCATAGGGGATCCAGACTATATTTTTGTGGATCACGGCGCTGAATATCGTCGCGTTCATGCCGAATTTTATCACGATGCGGGTATCGCAAGGCTGAATTTTGACAGCGCGTGGTGGGCGCTACAATATCTGCTGGAAAACCCCGGTTCGGCCTATTTGCCGCGTTCTTTAGCGCAGCGTTACTTAGACGAGGCCGCGCTTTTCATCGTGCCGGATGCGCCGGTGTTTCACAGGAAAAAATCTTTATTGGCCTCAAATCAAGCGGCCGAAAAGTTCCACTGGCTGGAAGACGCTATCGCTCAAATTCAATCTCACTAGCGCCAACAGCAGGGCCGCGCCACCTCACAAGGGCAGGCAGGCCACTGCTCACTCAGAAATGAACAGATCTGTGAGCGCGAATTGATCCACATCTACCAAGCCAAGATCTGAAATCCGCAAGGCCGGAATCACGACCAATGCCAATAGGGAATGTTGCATAAAGGCGTTGTTTAATGCGCACCCACACCGTTGCATGCCGCTTAAAATTGTTTGTACTTCCGCGGCCACCTCAGCCGCGGGTCGATCAGACATCAGCCCCGCAATCGGCAAATGCACCTGCCCAATTTCTGCGCCATCCTGCCAAATCGTAGCCCCGCCGCCAATCTCGCCCAGCCGGTTGACCGCCTGCGCCATCATCTCTCGATCGGTGCCAACCACGATAATATGATGGCTGTCATGGGCAACGCTGGAAGCAATGGCCATTTCACCCTGATAGGCAAAGCCTTGCACGAACCCATTGCTGATGCGTCCTGTCGCATGATGACGTTCGACCAAAGCGATTTGGCACACCCCCTTATTGGCTTCTACCAACCCATCAATCACCGGTAATTTCGCGCTCAGCGCCTTTGTCGGAGCCTGATTTTCGATCACCCCAATAACTTTCACATGCGCCTCTGCCATATTTGGTGGTGCTGCAATCTCAAAATCCGTAGCGCCCATGGTTTTTCCAAGATTAACCGTGTTTTTGGCCCCCTCTGGCCATTCATAATGCGGGCACTCGGTCAAAATCTGGCCATGTTCGGCAAGTTTCTGGCCGCGCGCAAAAACCACCTCAATCGGCAAGGAAACAAGATCAGACGACAAGATAAAATCAGCCCGGCGCCCCGGAGCAATACTGCCCAATTCGCGTTCAAGCCCGAAATGTGTGGCGGTATTAATCGTCGCCATTTGCAACGCAATCAAAGGCTCGCAGCCGCAGTCAATTGCGTGGCGCACCACCCGATCCATATGCCCCTCATTGACCAAGGTCTCCGAGTGACAATCATCGGTGCATAAAATGAAATTTCTAGGATCTAAACCGCGTTCGGTGATGGCGGTTATTTGCCGCTCTACATCATACCAAGCCGAGCCCAATCGCAGCATCGCCCGCATCCCCATTCGGGCGCGTAAAACGGCATCAGCCTCGTGCGTGCCTTCATGGTCATCCGCAGCGCCGCCAGCGGCATAGGCATGAAAGGGCGTGCCCAGATCTGGTGAGGCATAATGCCCCCCGATCACCTTTCCAGCCGCCTGCGTAGCCGCCATTTCAGCCAGCATTTTTTCATCCCCAGCGATTACGCCGGGATAATTCATCATTTCCCCAAGGCCTATTATGCCCGGCCAGCGCATCGCTTCAGCAACATCTTGCGGCGTAATTTCAAATCCGGTGGTTTCCAGCCCAGGCGCAGACGGCGCGCAAGAGGGCATTTGCGTGAAAATATTTATCGGTTGCAAGAGCGCCTCATCATGCATCATCCGAACCCCCGCCAGACCCAGCACATTGGCAATTTCATGCGGGTCGGTAAACATCGTGGTCGTACCATACGGGATAACCGCCGCGGCAAATTCAGCCGGGATCAGCATGCCGCTTTCGATATGCATATGCCCGTCACACAGGCCGGGAATAAGATAGCGACCGCCCGCATCGATAATTCGTGTTTTTGGACCGATACAATGGCGCGCATCCGGCCCAACATAGGCGAACCTACCTCTGACAACGGCAATTTGCCAATTCTCAAGAACCTCTCGCGACTGAACATTAACCAACCGGCTGTTTTGAACGACCAGATCGGCAGACGATCGCCCGGCGGCGACAGCAACCAAATCGGCAGCGCTGTCTGCCCAAGATGCAAATTCACCCTTCGCCACATTCACCTCCTAGCCTGATCTCTGATCGCAACGGTATGGGGCTAACGGCAGGCTGTAAAGATTTTTACCATGCCACGCCACGTTTGCAGCGGAACGCAAAACGTTGCGCGGTTGGTGTAGTGCAGCGATCACCGCTGTTCCCGCAAAGCAGAGCACCTGCCGCGGACAAGCTTATCAAATCAACGCAGTCTCATGAAATCGGCCCACCTCTCGGCCATGGGACGTGCGGATTTAGCTTTAGCACATGGCGCGAAACGCAGTGCGCGTTTGGCTCTGACTTGCGAGCTCATGCGCCAGAAGCCGTCCATCAGATGTCAACCCGCCAGTTGCATTAAACCAGCCGCGCTCACTCCCATAATCAAAAAAGGATTGCTCAAGGTTTGAGGTCATTATCGAGCACATTTGAACGACCGCGCCGTATTGCGTCTCATATTGTTTATCCGACATTTTTGACCTCGTAATTATTTGACAGTTCTTCTGTCTAAACAACCTCAAGAGTAAAATAAATTTAAAAAAAATTTAAATTAATTAAAAAAATTAAAAGACTAAATGCTTATTTTTGTTTTAAATCAGCACATTGATCTCAGCGGGCGACAACACATACGCAGAAACCGGACCTCAGCTGCAAAACGTGAACCGCCCTTTGCCCCGACGCTTTGAGTGGTAAAGCGCCTGATCAACAGCTTGCAAAATATCGATCATTGACCAGCGTTCCGCTGCCTCGACGATCCGTCCCCCCATGCTGAGGCCAAGCTGAACTTTGTGGGTTTGAATGGTCAAAGGAGGTTTCAATCTCGCTAGAAGGCGCTCAGCCAAGCCCAACAACTCAGTCGGATCATTCGTACCCGTTATGAGCAATATAAATTCATCTCCCCCCAACCGAACCGCCACATCATGCGCCCTGATTTCTTGGCGCAAAATATTGCTCAGCTCTACCAAGACCCGATCTCCAACCGGATGCCCAAGCTGATCATTGACCGTTTTAAAATGATCCAGGTCAAGCTGTATGATCCCAAATGATATATTTTGGCGCGCAAAGCTTGCCAATCTTTCGATCAGGCTCCGACGGTTTCCCAAACCCGTCAAAGGATCTGTCAGAGCTGCAATTTCTGCATTTTTCTTTGCCCCCTCTATGCGCTGCGTGACCGCACGCGACGCTGCGCGCACCGCAGATTGTGCCTCGAGTAAACACAGCATATCAACCGCCAGTTCCGAGGGGCCAAAATCTGCATGGGTCAACTCAAAACACTCAGCAGTTTCTTTCAACGCCATACCGAAGGAAATCGGGATGATTGCCTTGTCCCGATCTTGCAATCGCAACACCACCCCATTCCACCGCAAATCCAGAAAGCGACGCAACGATAGGTGAAACTTTTGCCCATCCAATTCAAACATCGAACAGCCGCGCAAGTGCCCGCTGCGCGGCTTAATCGAAAAAAGATCAAGCACGTGCTGCAGGCGCGCTGTTTCACCTTGGAGAATTTTCTGCATCGTCGGCGCAACATGCTCAATCACACCAGCGCGATTGATGATTAGGTGACAGGGGCAAAGAATGTTTAGAATATTATCCATTTGATGGACCGCGCGCCGCCAACTTAAACCCCTGCGCCACCGCGAAACGGTCATCGACCAACGTTATCTGGATCACCGCCGAACCCGTGTCGGCGAAATGTGCCAAACGGATCAGCGCACCATAATCATCGGCCATGGCGTGCAAAATACCGATACATAAATAGGTGAATTCAGACCATGATGGGGCAAGCCTTATTGAAATTTGATTTTTAGCTCCGCACACCACGTTGATTTGCGGTAGGTTTAAGTCTGGCATGATAAGATCAATTCGGGCGTTGAACTCATTCAATGAAAATAAGAAATCGCGAAAATCAACTCCACCAAACCGTAACAATCTGCGAACCCCGTCCTGGTTTCGATGCACCACCAGATAAGTTCCCATATCCTCAAGAATATCGGCGTTTGGTTTATTCAAAATTCGAGATAGCTGGTTCAAAAGAGCATAGCTATCCTGATCTGGATAGCACAGCATGGCTTCATAAAACGCCACGGCATGCGGGCATGCAGAAACAACTTTTTGCCACAACCCAAACCCGTATGTATCAATTGTAAAACGCTCTAGCGCTTTGTTCACAACCCCATGCACGATAACTTCTCCCCCAACAAACATGGCCTGCTTAGGTTAGAAAATCGTAAACAAATCCGCACAAAGTTGCAGGTATTGCAGCGCATATCTTTTGCCGGCGGATTTTCGGCCGATGCTGGGATCTAAAAATC
>ERZ1049444.838-NODE-838-length-25845-cov-19.534626_pt1 | contig 25845 bp, 17 predicted proteins | sample MGYA00383101_ERZ1049444 | MGnify/ENA primary metagenome ERZ1049444 (study PRJEB29581, sample SAMEA5548371) | metagenome | biome: marine; feature: coastal; material: water | depth 50 m | study: Short-term variability in the microbial, nano- and picoplankton...
TGCTAAGCAAGGTAGGGACATCATCGCGCTGTCCTAGAAAAGTAACGTTTTTTTCAATCCCTAAATCGCGAACCTGGTTCTCTAGGGCTTTCCTGTCGGGGCCGTCACCGACGAGGGTCGCCTTAAAGTCCGAAATCGAGCGCGCTACGCCAGCTACCACGTCAAGCAGTCTATCGGGACGCTTGTATTCACTTAGCCGGCCAACAAAGATTAGATCAATGTCCTTTGAGTCACTAATTGGCAATTTGGTTTCGACGCTGCCGGTAACGACCGCCAAGGCGTTACGGAATTTATGCTGCAAAACATAATTTTTGGCGTTTGACCCACGTACAATAGCTAGATCATATTGACGCATGAGAGCATGAGCTAGCGTTTCAACTAGTATCGAGGGGCGCGATAACGCCACCATTACTTTGTTTTCAACGTTCCAGCCGCCGCCTTGAAGTTCAAGTTCCCCCGCCGTTAATTGATAGACAACTTTTGCTCCAAATAACCGACCACAGATCAGAGCAGTTACCGCGGATGGGAAGATGTGGTAGCCAATGTAAATATCTGCTGGGCGCTTAAAGCCTTGTATGAAGGTCCAGAAAAATTTTGCTCCGGCACGACTAAAAATCTTATTTGCCCAATTAGGAGGGCACTCGTAAATCAAATTTGGTAGTTCAGCAATAGGTGCATCGCAAACGAGGATGACTTCTCCGTAGCCGCTATTGACGAGTGGCGTGATATGGGCGTGAAACCAGTTAGGATTGTGAAATGTCCCATTTACGATGATCCGACCGCGGCGCGTTTTTGACTTAAGCCAACCTTTGGTCAAGACGGATATCAGTATAGAAAAGCTATAAGTAAGGGATAGGACAATAGTTGCAATTAGACGGTTCAATGTTGAGATGCTCTCAGTTAGCTTATACTTTGGAGGAGTAGTCGAAGACAGCTTGTTTGTAGACTTCGATAGTCTGACTGGCGACGCTAGTAGGGTGAAATAGTTGTTCCGCTCGATATTTTGCGCTTTCTCCTTGGCAATGACGAAGTTCATCATTACTCAGTAACTTATCTAGCGTGTTAACTAGTTCATCTGCGTCGGTTGGATCGTTGAGTAGCAATCCTGATTTTCCGTCTTCAACCATGTCAGGTATGCCGCACAAGTTAGAGGCGACAATGGGTATACCAGCAGCCATCGCTTCGGCAATGACCATTGGCGCATTTTCTTGAAACGAGGGCAAAACGAGCAGCGCTGCGGTACTGAGTTCTTTGCGCACTGCCGATTGATTCAAACGTCCTGGCATTTCAACGCATTTTGTCAGGCCAAAATCTGAAATAGCATCTTGCAGTTCTTTAAAGTAATGAGGGACTGAAGCTTCACCACACAAGCGGACTTTCAAATCAGGATGTTTCTCTATGAGTTTTGCAGCCGCTTTTACAATGACAAGCGGGTTCTTTCGAGGGTTCAGCCATCCTAAAAATAGTAATGAACCCCGCTTTTCTTTCCTTCGAACTGAATAAGCAAGAGGGTTCAGAGAATTCCAAATATCACTGATTTTTGCGTTGGTTTTCGTGCTGATTGCATGATGTACATAAGGCGCGATCGAGATAATGTATTTTTGTTTGCGCAGTCCAATTGATTCTGACCAGTCCCATAGTTTCGATCTGGTTCGCCAAAAAGGGGCTTTTTCGGTAGGTAGGTTAAGACTGTCAAAGCCATGAACGGTAAATACAGCCGGGAATCCACATTTAGGCGCACTGAATCCCCATGTTTCATGATAATGCACGACTGTCGGTTCCAATTGTCGCAGGTATCGATTCAAGATACGTACGCTAGGTCCAACGATCGCATCCAAAATCATTGGCCATCGACTTCTGGGCAAACGGTGTACAGTTAAACCCTCGTGATTTTCGATAGAGGTTTCAGCAATGTGCTTTTCAATCGTCACAATGTGAAGATCGGTGATGCCCAAGCTGAAGAGCGCCTTTGCCAAACCGACGGTTGCAGTTTCTACGCCGCCTCTAGGTTGATCGATATCTGATGGAAATCTGCTAACTAGAACTACTTTCATTGCAAGTACAATAAATATCCTGAATTTAAAACGAGCGTCTTCTTCTGGCGTCACGTTATGCGGATGATGTAAAACTTTGTAAATTGTACGCTAAAAGTATGATGACATTTAGCATTACAATGTAAACTAAGTTCGGAAGTATTTTGATCTTTAGCAGCTCATAAGTATGTGACACTGTTCCGATACTACAACTTACGATGACTCAAGTGTGTCGGTAAGTGAAAGTATTTTTTTGGCTTGAAAGATGGTTCGTCGAAGAGAAAAATTTGGGTAAATATTTAAAAACCCTGCTTAAAGCAGTGTTTTATTATTCTGGCATTTATAGGATGTTGATATATTTTCATCGAGATCGTATTCCAGTTCTTATGATCCATGGTGTGCTCGATGAGTCTCAAGAGGTGATGTGGACGCCGGGGTGGCGTCGTTTGTCGAGTCGGCAGCTAGAAAATGGGCTAAACGTTCTTCGGCGCTACTTTGTTTTCGTTACGATTGATGAGGTTTCAAAGCTTGTTCGCGGGAAGCAAGTTCCCGACAGACCTGTGATAGCTCTTACGTTTGATGACGGGTATCAGAACAGTATATCCGATGCTTTCCCTGTACTAGAGCGTTTCAATGTGCCAGGAATGGTTTACCTTTCGACGAGCCACGTTCTTGAGCAAATTCCGATGTGGATTGATCGACTCGATTACCTCCTTCAACAACAGGGAAAGAAGGTGGTGAAAATCAAGATTGCAAGTTTGCGTTTCGAAATCAAAACCGAGCCTCGGGAGGCATACCTCAATGATTTCAGAAGGTTTCGTCTGGCAGTAAAGAGTGAATTCTCCGACGACTTAATTCTAATTCACAACCTTGAGAAATTAATGGGTCGGCTAGAGGCGACTGCATTGAGTAAACTCGAGTCGATTTATAATGTAGATAAGGTTGCAAAAATTCTGGAAGGCGATGAAATTAGGAACGCTAGTTCTCTGCTTACGTTTGGTAGTCATACCGTAAACCATCTTCGAGTCGATCGCTTAAGAAAAGAACAACTGGTATTCGAGATAAGAGAATCAAGAAAACAAATTGAGGCGCTAACTTCCTCCTCTTGCACTCATTTCTGTTATCCAAACGGTAATTTTTGTCCAGACGCGCAGCAGGCACTTAGGTTAGCTGGGTATGAAACTGCCGTCACTGTGGAGAATGGTGCGAATAAGATCGGTGATTCTGAACCCTTAGCGCTTAGAAGGTTTTCATTCCCTAACGCGAGTCGTGAGGCAGAAATAGTTCACGATATCGTCGTAAACCTTCTCACGGCTAAAAGTTTAGAAGATCAAGGTGCCGACACTGCTCAACGGTGAGGGCGTATAGCCAGTACTTTAACCATACCCTGCTTTACGAACCCGGGTAAAATAAACCTCCAATACAGAATTGAAGTGATGACGCCAGCTGAGACGAAAGACCCTATGGCAAAAATGAACTGTCCTGCTGATAAATAATTGTTTGTCAGAAACAATAAAACCAGCAAAGGAATATTTAGGCTTAGAGGCAAAATTATTCCCTGCCAGATGTAACTGATATAGCTGATGCCAAATTCTTTTCTAATAAAGTAGGGTACAGTGAATCCACGAGAAATTGTCCAAACGACGGCGACAATCAATACGTGTGAAAAAATTGTAAACTCATAGAATTGGTAGACTGCCAGGTAACTCGCCATGAGGAGTAAGACTGTGAGCACTAGGCTCACGATTCCTAATCTTCCGTGAGCATTTAGGCCAACAAGGATGCTGGCTGGAATGGAGTTTGCAAGCGGCAGTGCGCTACCAATTAGTAGCGTCAGAAGCACGTCAGGCTGATAGAAGCCCGGCCCCATCCACAAATCAATGACAGTGTTTCCAAAGGCTGCAAGCCCTATCAATATTGGCGATACAAGCGCCATTCCAATTTTGAATGAATCCAGCACTAGTTGTATCAGTTCATCTCTGTCTTCTATGTTCGAAATGCTGCCTGACAATGGCACAAACATACCCGAAATTTTATTAATCATTTGTTCACATATGTGAAGCAGTGAGATGCTCCGGGAGAGGATAGCAAGCGAGGCAGGACCCAAAATAAAAGCAACAGAAAATGATGCGGTCTGAAAGGTTAAGACTCTCGGAGCTGTATTGATTATTGCCTTTAAGCCAAAAATCAACATATCTTTTGCGACGTCCGTTTCCCAGACTTTGGGCAAAAGACTAACGCCGGGACAAATCCGTCTCGCCACAATGATTCTCGAAGTAACGGTGAGCATCGTAGCGCCCAAGACGACGTAGCTTAAGTCTATAATGTCGCCACCCAGAGCTAGTACTACGACAACGCCCAAGGCTATCCAGATATCTTGGATTGCGTTTATAGAGTGTTGAAGGTCAAAACGGTGTGATCCTGCGATTACGCCACCCGCCGTATTTCCGACAAATTTTATTGCAAGCGCTAGGCCAAATACCAGAACCAAATAATGAGCCTCTGGAGATGATTTTGTATTAAGGTCGGCACTTATGGATATAATCGTAGTGAATAATAGAACTATTGCGGACGAAATTAATTGGAGAATGCAGAAGACGCTAACTGAACATCTCAGTTTCTCGAGATTGTCGTTTGATCTATAAAATGCAAAGTATCGGCTGAGCGACGATCCCGCGGCAATGTTAAGTAAAGTTAGATATCGAAAAGTTGCCCAGCCGAGATCCCAAATTCCAAGGGAAACTGAACCGAGATTGTCATTGATTTGTCGCGGAATAATCAAGCCAGCGACAAGAATGAGTATTTGAACTAACCAGCTCACGATAATATTCTGTGCTAACTGTGATTTTCCCGTTAGATCAGACATAGGTTATCGTTTCCAACGTTCAATTTGTATGAGAGAGGAGGTAAGAAGATAGATTTTAATACGAACAGTTTTTTGCAAAAAGACATCCTTGCTCTGCATTGGTATCGATTAGAGTTCACGCCGAACAAGGGTCTTTTTTAATAGGCTATTGATATGCTCCTGGCGTTAAGACGCTGCCTGGTTTCCATGTTTTGCCGTTTAAGTCTTTGCGAATATCAAGCCCATACAAGTCTGAAAAAAGACTATAAACGCTAGGTTCGGTGGTAATCAGTCTCCTAGCTTGAGAGCCCAGCTGAATTTCATAGTTCCCTGTGGAGAGATCGTTCGTTGGGTTAGTAATCAGTGGGTCGATGTTTGTCAAATTTCCAATTTCGGTGTCGTTGAATTTGGATAGTACAATGCCATCCGAAAAGGTCCTAAAGTCGACGTTGTAGCTATAATTTAATATCCAATTTGAATTTGAGTTCTCGAACCCGTGAGTAGAGTTGGAATCGTTAGGAGATTGAGTGCAGTCATAGAAAACGTTGCCGATGAATGAAATTTCGGCGTTTTTATCGGCATCCGAAATCGCTGGATCGCTCGAGCCTCCGCTCCGGTTTGCTCTGACAGCTGCAGAATTTTGGCCGCAGTCAATTGTGTTTAAAGCAGCAAACATGCCGTCACCACATGTCGATGTCATTTTACCATTAGTGGTGCAACGCCCCTCAATCGGAAACGCAGCATTGCCTGTGATGTTCACAGCGATGTTCCCTAGAATAGAAGAGAAGGCGTCATCCTCTGTTCCTTTATAGGAAAAAGCGTCGCCAACATTTTCGAGTCGATTGTTTACAAACCAGGCAAAATTGTCCCCCAGATAGCTTTCGCCATCTTGAGCAGTTGTTACCGCAGTGGAATTAGCTGGTTTGATCGCATTGAAAAAATCGTGAACGTAGTTTTCTGAAAAGATGACATGGTAGCAACCTTTTGAATCGTATCCATTCTCATAATTTTCATAAAATTCGTTGCCCCCGATGTACACGTAGTGAGGTCGAGTGGCATGCTTAAAATCGAAAATATTAGAGTTCGAACACTGTATGCTATCCCCCTGGTTGTGATATATCCTCGAGTTCATCAACCAGTAGTAGTAAACCGGTCCTTGCAATTGCAGTCCGTGCAGGTCCTTGTCTGTATCGAAATCGTCCACCCAGCGTCCTAATCCGAAAATGTCTAAGTCATACAAGAACACGAATCGGATTGGGTTGTTTTCGGAAGCCTGCACCCGGAAACATCTCCTTGATTGTGTTGACTCAACTCCGCCAATATTTTTGAGACCGGATCCGCTGCAAGACAGGTGGCGAAGTGTAATGTATTCATGCGGATCTCCGCCGTCAGTGGATTCAAATGCGCCTCTGAAGTCGTCGGTGTCACTGTGGAAGTGAAGGTTATGAAAAATAGTGTGGGTAACCGTGCCCCCGGGACCGCTTTGAAACCTTTCATAATCCATGAGTGGCTGATTGGTCCATCGGGGCGTGCTCGGAGCATTTATACCAATGATCCAGACAGGCTCCGCAGCAGTTCCCGCCAGACGCATTTCCGATATGTCGTCTTGATCTCCGTAAGTTGCGCCATTGCCTTTAATAAAAACCTGACTTCCCGCTTCAAGTTGCCAGGAACCATTCTTCGCCACGTTAGGCAGGGTGCATCTGGGTCTGGCTTCGGATCCCCTGCCGTCGTTGTTAGTGTCGTCGCAGGTTATAGACGAATCTACATAGTACTGCTTCGGGCCGTTCACCCAAGTTGGGGTTTTGAGAGTGATAGGGTCGTAAGGGAATGCTGATATTTGATTTTCACTAGTGGGCAGGGCCGGCATGATGTCGGCGGGTACTTGTCCATCAGGAGCGGGAATCCCTAGGCCGAGTCCAGCTCGGTTAATGCCAACGAGCCTTAGGTCCGTCGCTTGACCCGGCTCCTTGGCAGCAGATGGCATCGCTATATTCAATATGAGTAGTATTAGAGTCCAATAAGGTGCGGTTTTTGATTTCATGATATTCCTTTTCTGAAGCGCAGGGACGTATCAAGATTATATCTCTTTGTTAGTTTTTTTTAGTAACGGTGTCAGCTGCGGAATTGTATTTTTTTGTAAGTGAACCAAAAAATTGAGTGACTGCTAAGTCCTAGCCTGGGTCCACAATGGAAGAGGTTTCGATTCAGTTTCCGAGTGATCTGAAAAGGAATCTGAGGCTTTGGCTAGTGCCTGTTCACTCGACAACAATAGCGCGATGCTGCAATACATGAATGTAGCTATCTGATGAGGCCAGAAGGTTCCTTGAGCCGTGTATGCAACTAGCTGACATACAACGAGGCTAATTACAGATCCCGAAACGGCTATCTGTAACGGCTGAGAGTTCTTGGACGCAAAAATTTTATATGCTGTGAACAAAACAAGAGCATAAAGCGCAAGCATGAATACGAACGCGAAATATCCCCCATCTACGATGAGGTCAAGATAGGCGCTGTGGGAGTGGCCAACATTCGATATAGCAGTCCCAGCCTCCTGTTCGCTTAGTTGAAGATTTATTGCTCGACTTCTAAATCCAAGAATCCCGTGCCCGAAAATAGGTGCCGCCCGAATCTCTCTGAAAACAACCTCCCAGAGCACAATTCTTCCTGATGTTATTTGATAGAGATCTCGCCCGTCTTCATCAACGGTGCCTAGCTGATCACCTTTTAGCGCCTGATTTGAGTAAGTCTCTTCTGAAAACCCGACAGTCATTCGATCAAGCACACCGGGTACTGAAATTATCACGAGCAACGCAATTGGAGGTCCAAGTAGAATAAGGCGCCTCCAACGAATAATGATTAAAAGGGTTCCGCATATCACCCAGGCTCCATACCCAGCGCGGCTACCAGTCAGGAATAAAGCGAGTGTGCAAGCGGCAAACGCGCAAATGAATCCAGCCTTAGATAATTTTGATTGAGCAGTAACAATAAGCGCAATACTTACCCACGCGAAACCTGCAAGCACCCCGCCTAGATCAGTTCTGTGATATCCAATTGTTTGATCAAGCACTCTTAGGGCTCTGTCCCCTAAGTCTTCCCCTTCAAACAGCGTTGGCAACATACGAGAAATGACCTGCAACGCAATAAATACGCCAGTAACAAGCAGGCTCAGTAGGCAGAGTTTTATCCTTTCCGGAGTATTACACCCCTGGACTATCAAGTAGGCTGGAATCACCCACTTAATCCTATTGATAAATTCATCTTTTGTTAGATCGATCAACGATGGAACGGCCAAGTTTTTGGCACTGTAGAAATCCTGCAAGTTATCATAATCGAAGAACAGTCGCGTAAAAGCTGTAAAAAACAATATAAAATATACAGTCAATAATCTTTTAATATTTGGATTGATGGTGGTTGGGGCAACTGTGCGATCTTTTTGAAATATGAATGCAATCAGGACGAAAACCAACAAGATATTATAGGGATTCAGTCCGTCAATATTAAACAAACCGCGAGGAATATCCCTGCGTTCGAGGACAGCTAAAATGGGAATCGCTAAGCAAAGACCTTTGTACCAGTCTCGGAAACTTACGGCAATAGCTAGAATCAAAAAGCAAACAAGAAAGACAACACGCATAATTCAATCAGTATTTTTTGTGGTGGCCAAGGAACTTCGCAGTATTGGCCTATCGAAGATTTCGGTAAACAAAGTTAGCAGAATCCTCGCATGTTTTCATTATTCTGCATCTTAAGCGAACCTAGAGCTGGTGGCTGCCCACAAAGGTGATCTATTTATTGCTTGTCGAAAAGCGCGGAGGTTGCTATTTCTTGTCCGACGTTTAATATTTGAAATGTCTTAACGGTCAAGAAAAGGATGAGGCGGATCAACAGGAAAACAAAACCTTCAATATGCTTTGTTGCACACAACGCGTATGGAGTTCTCGCGAATATTGATACCGGCCACATTGGTGGAATAGAAGTTCAGGTGCCATTGATGGCAAATTGGTTTGCGAAGCGGGGTTTCGACGTTAGCCTTGTCACATGGGATGAAGGAGATGGATATCCCGATGGCCAACTATTCGATGGCGTAAAAAACCTGCAAATATGCAAGAGAACTGACGGTTATCCTATTCTACGTTTTTTTTATCCAAGATGGACCAGCCTTCTTGCTGCGCTAGATAAAGCTGACGCCGATATAATTTATTATAACTGCGGCGATCTTGGGCTTGGACAAGTTGTTCAATGGGCACGAAAACATGCTAGAAAAGTCATGTATTCCGTTGCGGCTATTGTTGATTGTCAGCGAGACCTGCCGTCACTGAAACCGTATCGTGAAAAAATTCTTTACAAGTATGGTCTGCGTCGAGCGGATAAGATCGTTGTGCAGACACTTTCACAGCAGAATCTTCTTGATTCTGACTTCGGGTTGGTGTCAAGCATAATACCTATGCCATCGGAAGGGTTCGCTGACATGAACAAATTAGCGCATTGTCAGAGCATCAGCGAAGGTAGGCGCATACTTTGGGTCGGACGCTTCCAGGAAGAAAAACGAATTGAGTGGTTGTTAGACCTAGCAGAGTGTTGCCCTGCGTATTGTTTCGATGTGGTCGGTAGCTCTAACTCGGATTCAGAATATGCCATGCGAATGACGCGGCGAGCCGAGGCGCTCAATAATGTATTCCTTCATGGGAGGGTTTCCCACGATGAATTAGGTGCTTTCTACTCTAGTGCACACTTACTATGTTCAACATCAATTTATGAAGGCTTTCCTAACGTCTTCTTGGAGGCCTGGAGTGTGGGTTTGCCTCTTGTGACAACATTTGACCCAGATGGTGTTATATCAAATTATAAAATGGGGCGGGTCGTTGACAACGTTCAATCCCTAGCAAATGCGTTGATTGAACTTGAGGAAACATTTGTTTGGAATTCGTGTGCGGCGTCTGCGCTCGATTACTACAACTCTAGGCATTCTGTTGATGCAGTAATGGAGCAGTTCGAGAGCGAGATGTTAAAGTTGGTGTGATTCCTGTCGAAAGACCTCGATGCACGAATGCTGAACCGAACTAGATTAGCTCTCGTAGTTGGTGTTTAGGCGCTTGCCTAGGTTTCGGTTTAGTTCGCCGGCTAACGACTCAAAAATTCCGAGTTCTTCCTGTGTCACTTCACTTTTCCAGTTGCTATCTAGGCTGATTTTTATGTGAGTTTTTGTGCGCATGTTGTTTCCTAAAATATGATGCTCTGTTTTCTTTAGATCAATATTTGACCAGTCAAGATCGAGTGGTTCAATTTCGAGAAATTCACATATGTCAGTAAGAACTTCAGAGGGTTTTTCACAAAGTGTTTCGTAGCTCATTGAGTAAATCTGTTCAGATGGCAGTTGTTTCGTGACCTTGGTCATCTGTTTTATAGTAGAACGCCATTCTTTAACGGCGTGCTTAAATGAAGGAATAAATCGCCGATTCTTGGATCTGCGTGAGTTGCTTTGGGCACGTCCATCTCGAACGATTTCTAGTACACGGATATCCCAACGGTCGTCACCTAATAGATACTTTAGTCGGTTTACATCCTTCGAGCCATCAAGAAAAATGGGGCGTTTCATTATATCGGTGACAGTCCGTGCGAAAACCCAGTTATGTGAGAGTCTATTTTGGTACTCACTCCTCAAATTAGGCATGTGTTCTAGCAGAAAGCGTCTTAACAACTCGAACCACCTGCCGCGCACTTGGGCGCCCATTATACGATTCCAAACGACATTTGAGGACGTAAAATGCGTGTGAAAATCATCGAAAGCGAACTTCATTTTCTGACCGTGTAATCTTTTTTGAAGCGTTTTCCAAAAGTCGCATTCAAGCAAAGCGCTTCCACAAGAGCATTGATAGCTCGCTATATCTCCCATAGCAGTTGCTTTGAGCTCACCTATGGTTGCTATTTTTGGGTGTTGAGCGAGCAGAAGTGTCAGCAGAGTAGATCCAGAAAAGCTTGGCGACAGAATATATACCATTTTCTGTTTTTCAGTATCCAACATAGTTGTCTTGTTTATCGTCGAATTTGTCAAGATGGAAACGATCCATATAAATAATTGTAAATCAAGTTACTTTAAAGCCTGCCCACGTTTGATCGGAGAATCTCACCGTAATACTAATCGATTTTGTTACGTAGACGTCTTCAAGCATGTTAGGAACTTCACGTTCTGGAATCAGATGCGCTAGTCGAAGCTATAGCCAAACATTTCAATTTCTTCAGCGTATAGCTCGTAAACGAATTTAATTGAGCTGTCCGTATAGTACTTCCGATAATCGATAGATTCTCGCTTTAGTAAATGCGGGAGCTCGTTTGAAGGGAGTTTCAGTCTTTGGGCTATAATTTGTATTTCTTCCTCAATATTTTCGAATTTAGCAATGTACTCCACTCCTAGTTCACCTTGCCTATTTTTCAGCCATGTTAATTGAGGTCTAAGTTCAGAATGCCACGTATGTTCAATTAGAAAATCATCAAAAGTACAATCCGCTGATATCTTTCGTGTCCGTTGAAAGTACTCATCACGAGTGACGCTTCTGTACCATGAATGGACACGAGCCCAGGGATTTCTCACAAACGCAAAACTGAAATAATCTGAAAGTTCTTCTTGAGTTAAGCGATAGGGATATCTCAACAATCCGCGCAAATCTCGTAGTGCAGGAATAAAACCCTCGCGGTTTGTTAGGCTTACTAAATCAGACAAGTTTATAGCTTCAATCTCTCGTACAGTTCTATGATCTTGAACTCCGTACTCTAGTTCTTCAAAATGTCCAAGTAACTTCTCGATACTGGTTCCGGCTGTTTTCGGGATGTGAACGAAGAGACATTTGTACTTGTCTGATATCACCGTCTGTAAACCTCTGTGACCCGCCGTTCAGATTTTTTGATGTGAGATGCCACTGATAATAATTCTCCTTCCGAATGATGAAGCGTAGGTGTGCTTTGGTATTTCACACAAAGTTCTCTCAAGCGAAAAGTATAAAATACATCTCGAATTGAATCGAGTTGCGTTCGTCAGTTGATGACTGGTCGAGTTACGGGAGTGAGATAACGGTAAACTATATGTTTACGTTGCCAAAGCGATCAGATGACATACGACTCTTTTCAGACTCCCACAGATTCTCCTACGATGGTTTATATTGTTGGTCGAGGACACTCAGGTTCAACCATGCTCGAGCTTCTTTTAAACCGAAGTCGAAATATTGCAGCCATGGGTGAAATAGACATGTTGGCGCTACAGATATACCGAGATAACAAAACTCGGTGGGTTGGACAGTGCAGTTGTGGAAGTCGACCATTCGATTGCAAATATTGGCGCGCTGTTTTAAAGGATGTCGCTTCTGTTTACCAAAAAGATATTATTGCTGCCCCTTTCTCCTGGAGAATTTCCGACGTTGGATTGGAAGAAGAGTTTGGGATTCATGCGCCTTTGTCTTGGATGACCTATAAATTCCATCGTGTTTTAAGAACCTACGCGTATGCCGGGCCCGGTCATTCAGTAGGGCCATTCGAGCGTACTTATCGAAACTGGATTAAGAACCGTGATTTTGTTGCAACAAGCTATGCGAATCACCGAGATGTTTCCGGGGTTGTTGATGCATCTAAAGACCCCTTGCAAATGCGAGACATAGTAAAATATTCGAAGCTGAAGACAAAAATATTGTTTTTAACAAGAGACGTGAGGGGGCTTGTTTGGTCAGCTTTGAGAAAAAAGCGTTTGACAGCAAGACAGGAAGCTATTTCATGGGCAAAGTTGAATCGTCGTACCTATAATTTACTTAAGGGCGTAGATCCAGACATGTGGATGCAGGTTAAATATGAGGACATCTGCGCAAACACGGAAGACTCCTTGGAGCAAATCCATAAATTCCTAGAGCTCCCCAAGCAGGGATTAACTCCGGAGGAGGAGTTAGCCCGAAGACATACAATAGCGGGCAATCGTACGAGATTTCGGCTATTGGATGAAATCAAAGAAGATCTGGGGTGGCGAGAGAATTTAAGCCACGAAGATCTTCGTATGGTCAATGAAATAGCCGGCGATATCTCTAGTACGCTTGGTTATTAGTGTCAAAAAGCCTTGCTACAGAGTATTATTTGTATTCTTCATACCAAGCAGCGGGATAACCTCCGAGTTGCAATGCCATCTGCTTTAATGCCGGAATGTATTGCGTCTTTAGATGCTCGGCTAACCAGTCTGGTAAAGTCTCTGGCTTTGACGCGTTCACTTTTTTCGCAAAGTTCGAACCCATAAAATCCTCAAGATCCACGTCAAGAAATTTTATCAATTTGGCATAGAGCTTAGCCGGATCATTGGATATTTCGTCATAGTAAACGATCAAGAGTTGGTTTTTGGCAAGCCGGCTTGACCAACGATTAATTATAGATAGGTAATCAGATCTTTCTAGAATTTGAGATTTGCTGAGGTACTCTTTGATTTCTTCTCTGGACATATCCGCGAGAGATATCATCTTTCGTTTGTCGTGGTACTGAATCGTGGACCAGGCACGTTCGATGGGGTTGCGAAGTATTATGATGGCCTTTATATGTGGATAAGCACTTACAAGATCAGAAACATCGTCGTCATCCATAAGTGAGTATGCTGGCGTGATTTCACCTGTAATCTTCCCGGGGTGTCCAGCGAACAAACCCGTGTACCATTCATTACTAGGTCGTCCTAAAAAATAGGAAAGGTTCCATTTTAAGTCGTTTGCGCTCCTGTCTATGAAGCTTTTTCCTATAGCTCTGATGAATCGCCGCCAAAGATCGAAAGAGTAGTGTGAAAAAAAATATCTGACAGCATTATTTTTGTGTTCTAAGAAAGAAGGCGACTTATATTTGTCCTCACGAGTCCAATAATGCAATTCTTTGCGCGAAGGGATCCAGATGGCTGGATGTAGCGAAAGTTGCTCTGAAATCCAAGTCGTTCCGGATCTAGCAGCCCCAATTCCTATGAAATCGGGCCGTTGACGAGTATGACTTTTCTTAGACGGGGCAGTAGTTTGGTTTGGCATTCTTTTTTGTTCGTCCACGGATTCACCGTTCGCATTGCAAACAGGGTTTTGTGATAGATCCTTGGGCGAATTTAATATCCCTTTGATAGTGAAAAAGTTTTTGTCTAGTTGTTTAAAATTGCAAGCAATTCAACAGATGCCTGGCTCAGATCAGAATTTGAGTCAAAAACTTTTACCGTAAATGTATAGCTGCCAAGCTCTAAAAGTGGCGAAGTGTATGTTGTCGAACCTCCAGCACCGGTTGTAATCGGCTCTGTCACGGGTAGCTCTCCGTTTTTTATATAAGTCATCTCATATCCGAAAAGGTCAGATGTTGGCAGAGGACTGCCATCTTTGTAGTGAGTAGGGTTGTCCCAAGTCAAGTTGACAATTGTTCCATTTGCCACTTCTAATATAAACTCAAATTCAGAAGCTGAAGCTACGTTTAGATCATCGGCAGTGACAAGGATTGTTGATGTGCCTAGATCCTTGATCGTGGGAGTGCCTGTTATCTTCGGTAAGAAAGGGTTGGTTGCGTCAAGTGTTGCCCAAAGAGGCAGGTTGTCTGTAAAGAACAAAACATCCCCTACGTCGACATCGTTGGCCACCAAAGTAAAATTATAAGGCGCACCAACAAACGCGAAATCTGGTGGCGCTCCTTCCAGTGTTGGTGCGTCATTCGTGTTTACCACGCCTAGTGAAAGGTCAGTTAAGGTGACAGTTTCGTTGGCGTCGCTCAATTCAATTGAAATATTGGAAGTGGTGCCCACATGGTCGTTAAGCGGTGTTCCTGTAACCTCCCCGGTGGCCGGGTTGATACTCGCCCATGCCGGCAAGTCTGTTGCAACAAATGAGTCTCCGCCGGAAGCCGTTGGCGTGAATGAGTACGCGACGTCTTCTGTCGCATTTTCCAATGTGCCACTAATCGTTGGAGGGATGTTAGTAATCGTCAAATCAAAAGCAGGCAAGCTGTTAGAGTCTTCCCCGTCAGTTACTGTAACAACAAGATTTGTCAGCATGCCTACGTCTGTATCGTTTGGACTTCCACTCAATGCACCAGTTATCTCATCAAAGGATAACCAGTCGGGCTTTGCTTGATCCAGTGTCAGGGTCAGAGAAATCTCATCACCATAGGGAATATCAACATCCTCAGCTAACGGATTAAAACGATAGAGTGAATCCTCGAGCACCTCCGTTGCGGGAACACCGGCGATAGTGGGTGCGTCGTTGGTATTGGTGACCTCAACAGAAAACGCTTCTAATTGTGCAAAATCATTTGCTGCATCAACGACGCTGACAACAATGTCGGAATAAACAGCCACATCGTCATTATCAGGTGTCCCGGTTAGAGTGCCAGTGGACATGCTAAATGTTGCCCACTCAGGCTTTGAAACAATTTTGTATGTGAGTGTATCTCCCAGATCGACATCAGTCGCTAGAGGAGTGAACGAGTAGACCGCATCTTCCTTGATGCTGGTTGGTGGTGTGCCAATAATTTGAGGCGCGTCATTTGTGTTAACCACTTCTATAGAAAGATCGCTGAGTACGACAGTTTCATGCAGATCGCTAAGACTGATATCAATGTTCGAATAGACGCCCACGTTGGCATTTACCGGAGTGCCGGAAATTCTACCTACATTTGAGTCGAACGTTGCCCAAACGGGAAGGTTGGTCACCGAGAAGTTGTTGCCGCCGGCTGAGATTGGCGTAAACATAAAGGCGCTATCTTCCATCGCGGCGTTTGGCACGCCGCTGATTGTAGGGGGAATGTTCGTCACGGTAATTGAGAAAGGGGCGAGGCTAGTATCGACCTCCCCATCGCTAACACTGATGATGATATCCGGGATGCTACCAACATCTGCATCCTGAGGCGTGCCAGACAGTTCGCCAGTTTGGGCGTTAAAGTTTAACCAATCTGGCAGCGCTGCTGGCGAAATGGAGTAGCCTAAAGCACTCCCGACATCTTCATCGGATGCTGAAGGTGTGAATCGATAATTGGCGTTTTCAGCAATATTGGTTAGTGGTGTGCCCGCAATGACTGGAGCGTCGTTAGTATTTTCGACAGTGATTGTGAACGGTCCCAGCGTTGTGGTTGAAAAACCATCGGACACTGAAATGCTGGTCTGATTGGTATCGCCTGCGTTTGCATTGACAGGGACGCCGCTAATAGTGCCATCTAAATTGTTAAAGGAAGCCCAAGTGGGCAGGTCTGTGACACTAAATGAAAAAGAGGAGTCGTCCTCGTCTGTGACTATTGGCGTGAACGAGTACGAAGCGTCTTCAAGTGCTATAGCTTCGGGTGCGCCTAAGATAGTCGGCGGGATCGCGGCTATCTCATTTCTCTTCATCTTTAGCGTTGTGGTAGTTTCAGAGAGATTCAGCAACGGCACTATTTCTTCTAGAGTTTGCACAATTGCAGACTGTGTTTTTATCGCACCAGAGATTGTTTGCTCCGCTGCAAATAGTAACTCGTTTGAGCCCAGTTCACCGCTATTAAAGTCTGAGTTAGCACCGAGTTTCCCATCCGGTGCAAAACCGTTAGCAAGATCAAGAATAACGTCTTCAAGCGTTTCATTATCGTTGATTAGAGCAATGAGCCCGCTGTTAAGAGAAGCGAGAAGTATCCCGGCGTTAACGAAAGAGTGATAAGTGATTGCTTGTGGCGCAACCAAGTTTATGTTGGGTACAGCGCTGATGTCTGTTGGAAAGTCCTCACCAAGGAGTAGCGACAATTGTTCAGACATTTCATTATTTGCCTGAAGAAGGTTCACGTCGGTGATGCCGCCCAACTCTACCGCTCTAGCGACAACTGCAGTCGTTATGGGATTAACACTGACTTCGTTAGCTCTAATAGAATCTGTGGTTGCTGCTGAAAGGGTTAAGTCAAAGGGAACGTTACTACCAAATGAAATCAAGACACCCGGGTTGTCAGGATCTGGACAGCCCCCAGGAAAATCGCAGAGGAAGGTGCTGCTCCCATCGTTTGCCGGCGTAATTTCTATTAGGACCGGGCCTTCATGCGAAAGCGAGATGTCCAGATCAAAGGTGCCGTCTACCTGCGTTACACTTTCAGCCAATACTGCTCTATCGTCGGGTTCGAGCGCGGTGACAATTCCGCCAGATATAATACCCAGTAGTCCAGAGCCAGTTACAGTGGTTAACCCAGGCGGCGACTCTTCATTGTTAACGCCGCCACAACCGCTAAGTATTACCGATATGATAGCCAATGCGCTAACGATTGATCCACGACCTGTATATCTCATATTTTCACCTTTTATTTTGTCTTATTATTTTGTGATTTCTGTTCGATCATAAAACCATAGGTTTTCTAAATGATATCATAACGATATCATTATATTTAGATAGTCCGTATGTTAAAAAATATCGTGTTCCTACTAGATTGGACCGGTCCTGATTCAACACATGCCTACAAGGTGACTTTTAACAGAACCTGTGCGAGAACTGTAATCGATTTTGTAAGCCGCTACTTACAACCGGCTCTGATGCATGTTGGTAAAGCAAAGAAATTGACCCGACTCATCAAATATTAATGGTTGTTGTTTTTAACCATGTTTCATAAGTTGAGTAAGTCAGATCTGGGCAGCTGTTGGCCCAATTCAGATAATCTGTAAGGTTTTCCTCTGACTGTCGGGAAAAGTTTTTGTTGTGGCCGATAGCGACAATCGGAATGGTGTCTTCAAATCCGGCGAAACGTGACATATATCGTTCAGTGAGATCGATTAGTGCCCATGAAGGCAATGTCGAAAAATCGAGCATCGCGGTGCCGACGTTTGCCAATTTTGCAAATTTACCCTTAAGCGCCTGCAATTTACTGTTAGGTCCGGCGTAGCTACCGAAACAACCTAGAGGGAATTCATCGCCGGACCTGTGTTCCTTCAATGCTTGTAAATGGGCTCTGCGACCAATGTTTTCAGTTGCGATCGGTACCTCTAACATCCCTCCTTGCTCGTTTTGCTGACAAATATTGTCTGATATGCGCCAAAAAGGCAGGTTAGGAGTGCGGCGAAAATCGAACCAATCCCCCTTTGATGGGTTATAGGCACCAGGAGCAACGGTTGAGTCAATTCGAATACCCGCTTTATATAATTCCTTGAGTACTTTACCGCTAGGCTGCATGGCCCATCCGCCGGCGCGAAAAACGGGGGAGTTCATGTTTCGCTGGATTTTAAATTCTGAAAAGAAAGAAAGACCTCCGTTAACACAATCGGTTATTTCAGTGTCCGACAGGTCTCCGATTCGCCACTTTTCGTAGTCCAATTGCCATCCCGTATCTTTTTTCTGTGCGCTCATCCATTGAGGATGGAGGTGAAGTTCCAGTTTGTGCCCGTTTTCATGCAGCAGTCTAAGTTGTGCTGCGATACCTTGGTTTTGAGACCTGATTGGCTCATTTTTTAATGCAGCGAAGTTTGCCAGCTCAAGTGCTTCAACAAACACCGTGAGCGGCGCACCGGCTTGTTCAAGCAAACTCTGGCACTTTGCTGTGGGGTCAATAAGACATTTGTCGATACAACCAGAACCATTGCCGAATAGTTCATAGTCAAGCGTGAATATAAGATGATATTTCAAGGGATAGCTGCCTATACAAGTTGAGAGCGACAAATTTACTGTTATTCAGAGTGCCCAAATACCTCGCGTGTCGACAACAACTTTACCTGCTCTTGAGGGGTTGAAACGTCTAAACTGTCGATGATCAACGAGCAACAAATAAACGTCTGCAGTAAGTAAGGCCTGTTCGGTAGACTCGAATGTCAGGGCGGAAGTAGCGACGCTGTCTGGAAGTTCAGAAATATTCGGCTCGATACCTAACACCGCGCCCGGATGACTCGCTGCCAACGATTCAGCAATCCTCATTGCGGGGCTTTCTCGTAGGTCATCAATATCTGCTTTAAATGCTAAGCCAAAGCAGGCGATGGTGATATCGGAAATTGTCTTGTCAGGTGCATCCTTAAGTATTTGCTGTACTGAATCATTAACTTTCTGAATTACCCATTCGGGCTTGTTGTCATTGATATTGCGAGCAGCCTGCATCAAAGGGGTTGCGTCACGCGACTGGCTAATGATGAACCAGGGGTCTACAGCGATACAGTGGCCACCAACGCCAGGCCCAGGCTGAAGTATATTAATACGTGGATGACGGTTAGCCAGTTGTATGAGTTCCCAAACATCAATACCAGTTCTGTCGCAAATTACTGATAGCTCGTTTGCGAATGCGATGCTCACGTCGCGAGCCGCGTTCTCAGTCAGCTTGCACATTTCTGCTGTTTTTGCGTCAGTTTCAACGCATTCACCACGTACGAATTTTTCATAAAGCCCCCTTGCTGCCTCTGTACAACGAGGGGTGATCCCGCCGATAACTCTGTCATTGTGCACTAGCTCATACATGACCTGCCCTGGTAATACGCGTTCTGGACAGTGCGCAATACGAATATCTGACGACTCACCTCTGCTATGCGGAAAAGTTAAATCGGACCGCTCTGCTTCAAGCCAGTGTGATAATTTATCCGTCGTGCCAACAGGAGACGTAGATTCAAGAATAACAAGGTCACCTTTCTTTAATACTGGGGCGATAGACCTCGCTGCCTTTTCGATATAGCTTAAATCCGGTTCATGATCATCTATAAACGGCGTGGGTACTGCGATGAGAAATGCATCGGCAGGTTCAGGTGTTAAGCTTGCTTGCAAGTATCCACGTGTCACAGCAGCCTGGACAGCGACATCTAGCTCAGGTTCAACGATATGAATTTTTCCTTGGTTAATAGTGTCCACTGCGGATTTATTAACATCGATACCAAGGACCGAAATTTTTTGAGTCGCCAATGCGGCCGCGGTTGGTAAACCGATGTAACCTAGGCCAATAACGGATGCTTTGTTTATTTTCATGAATTATTCTTCAATTTTGTGTAGTCGAAATAACGGCGTTGTTAGCGGTATTTCCTCAGATTGATTTAGAGCACGCGATCATTCATGCGAGTTCAGTGTGTTTGTGTGATGACAGATAGGTTTCCATCCAGAGACTTAAGGTTAGTAGCGCAAATAGCTGTCTAGAGTAGTCGAAGCTGCCGGTTAGATGTTGGTGCCATATCATTTTGATGCCGTCGCTGTTAAGGCTGCTGTTTATTTTGAGATTAGGGCTCAACAAGTTCGCTTCCATATAGTCTCGCCAGGTTGTTTTGCACCACTGCCCAAATGGAACCTGAAAGCCTTTTTTTGGGCGTTCTATAATTGCTTTTGGCAAAAAATTTCGTGACATGGCTCTGTGCACCAGTTTCGTTCTACGCAGGTTCGTCTTAAAATCTAGTGGAAAACTCTCTACCAGTTGCACCACGTTGGGATCCAGCATCGGCACACGTACTTCCAACGCATACCTCATCGCAACCTTATCGCTATAAAGCAGCAGGTCATCAGCCAGGTTCATCCTTGAATCAATTCGCATCATTCGCTCAGTCGGCTCAATGGTTTCACTATTTGCGAGTAGATTAAGCCAATAATCAATGGAGGTATTTGGTTGTTCATTGCCGACGCCGAGCAATTCTAATTCTCCGGGAGTGAATAGCGCATATGCGTTCCCAAAGCGGTTGGCATCATCTTTGTAACCCAAACACCGCAATCCTCTTTTAATTGGATCGCTCTTGAATAACGCTGATAGTTTGTCGGCTTTTTTAAAAATGCTCGATTTTAGAAAAGGAAGCTGTTGCAGGAGAAGTTCAATTTGATACCTGCGATATCCTCCCCATGGCTCGTCGTTACCCTGGCCAGATAAAACAACGGTGGCGCTTTTTTTCGCGAGTTGGGTCAAATACCACATAGGCATAATTGAGGTCGTGCCCAAAGGTTCTTCAACCGAATTTACAATGTCTGCGAGTGAGTCAATTAGCTTAGTAGGGTCAACAGTGGTTGCTTCATGTCGGATGCCTAAAATTTTTGCTGTCTCAGCGGCATCACTGATCTCACACTCTTGGTGTTGAGAACCAAAACCAACGGTATGGCTTGTTATGTCACTCGAATGTTCTCTAGCAAGCGCTGCAATAACCGCGGAATCAATACCGGCAGACAGAAGAACTCCTACCGGTACGTCAGAAATCAGTTGTTGTTGAACAGCATTGGAGAGCTCGTTACGATATGCATCGACAGCCTCAGAGAATGTGCCCGAAAATTTGCTAAATGAAGATTTAACGAAGGGACGTTGGATGCTCTGCTTGTTAGTTAAATTATATGAGAGTAGGTGCCCGGGTCGTAATCGATTGATTCCCTTCAGTAAGGTATTCGGAGAAGGCACATATCTTAGATGAAGAAAATCACCTAGCGCATTTTGGTTGAGAGATTGTAGGCGATGAAGGCCACTTGCGAAAATCGGTTTAACTTCAGAAGAAAATGTGAGCTCATCTTGTTCAAGGCAGAAATAGACAGGTTTGATGCCAAAGGGGTCTCGGGCAAGATAAATCATGTTTTCTTGCGCATCAAACACTGCTAACGCGTACATGCCATTGATTTCAGAAAGTGTTTTCTCGATTCCGAAGGTGGCAATGTATTCTAGCAAGGTCTCAGTGTCCGAGGAGCCACGAAAATTGTTCGTAAGTTTTGACCGAAGCTCAAAGTGGTTATAAATCTCACCGTTAAATGTAATCCACCAGCGTCTATTATTGGATGTCATGGGTTGATGACCTGATGCTGATAGGTCCTGAATCGCTAACCGTGTGTGAGCAAAAATGATAGGGTGCTCGGATGCAGAAGATGCTAAAAGTTCATGTCCTTGTGAGTCGGGCCCACGATGGTCCAACAAATCCATGACGCTGGTTAGCGCCTGATTATCTAGTTTGCGAGTCGATCCAAATATGCCGCACATTTACGCTTTGCTTTGCCTGATTTTTTTTAGTTTGTTTTCACTAAAATGAAAAGGTGTGATGCCCCAACGAGAAAAATTTTCTCCCCATCGAAACCCTAAAATGTCTATCTTGCTGTACCAGTCGCCATTGCGGACGAAGCTGGCTCTAGCTGCCTTGCATAATTTTTCGGCCCTATCGAGTTCCGACAACTCTATCAAAATGCCAAGGTATTCAGCCTGATCGTAAAGATCCCAAACGAATGGGTCCTTGATATCTCGCGCGGTAAATCTCTTAACAAGCCCTTTTTTTTCATCAAAAAAGTTTTCGTCGATATACTGTTTGCCTCGTTGAATAGACTCGGCAACTAGAGCACGAACATCATGGTCTAACTTGGATGCTTTGATTAAATTTTTGATAACAAAACAACTGTGAAAGCAGTCGATGAAATTTCCAGGAAGGTCGTCAGCGTAATAGTGCCAGGCGCCATTGGTCTGTTGCTGTTGTACTACGTATCTGGCAATTCTAAGCGCCCGTTCTCGTGCCTGACTGCTCCTTGAAACGTCTTGGTCCGCGTGTAGACAGTAGGCAAAACAAGCGTAGGAGTTTGCGTTTATCACGATACGAGGTTCATTCGTCGGCGCATAAGACAAGGCGAGCGTTGCACTGTCTTCATGTAAAACAAATAGGCTTTCTAGAAATTGCCAAGTGCGTGAAAAGTGTTTTTGTGCATCCTCGTGGCACGTTTCAAAGGTCATCAATCGACAGAGTGCCTCCATGGCGTAAGGCGTGTGGGTGATGAAGGGAATGTCTGAGTTATAGAGCCCATTTTTAGACATCCACGGAAAGCCCAAACCCCATGCAGCTCCATACTTTGAACTATCCGGAACGGCGACGCTCATCAACTGTTCTAGCGCCAATCGTGGTTGGTCGATAGAATCTGCTGCGAGTATTTTTTGAGCGACAGTGATGGGGTAGCTTCTTTGCTCAATCTTCATTACCTTGCGGAGAAACGTTGGGGCAAGCCAGTCTATTAAAACGATGAGTGCTGCGCTGATTTTTGCCGACAGCCTTCCCTGATAAAACGCTTGCCGAACTCTAATTGCGCGAGGGCTCATCCAAGGGTCGTAGGGGTCAAAACACTTTTCTAAAAAATCAGGACGAGCGCTTTTCATCGCTTGTTGCTCTTGAGCATCATCGACTGCATTTCGCTGGACAGGTTAAGCAGGTTTACGGGAAACTCCGAATCAGATACATTCCTCTCTTTTTTATCTAGTACGAATGCAAAGAAATGAGCTGATGCATCACCGGCTAGCCAGCCGAAAAACTCAAAGAGTTTAGCCTCTCGTTCGCTGGTGGTAACTCTGCCTCCGATAAAGTACCAACTTACCATGTAGCGTTCAGTTCCCCGTCGATCTCTCAATGTGGTTAACTGGTGATTCGTTGCCACGCCATTTATTTCAACTGTTCTAACTTGAGTGCTAGTGGTAAGCCACTGATCCTTAGTAAAAGGTGTATTTTCTACGAAAACTAATTCCTTTCCCTGAGTTTGCGTCAAGTAGGTGACCCGTAGGCTTCTATAAAGCTGAGAGTCATAGCGTATCGTTGCTTGATCAGTCTCGTCGGCGCCGACAAATCTCGGGTTCCAGGTTTTTGCAAATCTAGTGTCGACGCGTTGTGTAAGCTGACTCAGTGCGGTGTCGTAAGTTCTTGCAATACCCGAGTCATGATTTTCGGAAATCAGGAAAAGTCGCATCGTCGGATAGGAGATGAGCGCCACTGCAGTAACTATGGCGATAATTTTTGCGTTCCCCGGAACAGAATTATTTATCTCTAGCTCATCTCGATTATGGAAGATCTCCTGTTTGGAGGAAGACTGTTTTGGTAATTGATTGACAAAATGTCCAACCACAAAGAACGGTATTAGCATGACTGCATATAATATCCAACCAAAGGTTAAGTGATCTTGAACGATAACGTGATCCATTCGTGTGTAATTGCCGACCAAGATTACGAAAATAATTCGTACCCAGTTGCTCACGAGGGAAAGTAATATGGCAAACAGAATGAAATATAGTCTGTTTATGCCTAAAACATGGTTGAAATGGACAAATAGCACGCTGAGTAAGCAGGAGCTTAGGAAAAAACTTAGACCAGAGCATGCCTCCTCGATGATAAATTGCCCACCCGGCACAGTGAACCGAAACCCTTCTCGAAGGGTGGGTATGTCCATTAGTTTGAGCGCGGCGTAAGTCACATCACTCGAAAGGATCTGAAGCGGAACCTGTAGAAAATTCCAGACTGGTAGCACAAGTAGGAGCGCGAGCAGCGCGATTTTGAGTGCCCACAAAGATTGAAAGCCAAACAGGCAGACTAAGGTGGCAACGATAATGATAAAGAGACAGAAAACCTGTATTAATTGAACGTTGATTAATGCAGCAGCGAGCCACAAAGCGCCAGTCGCTATTATCGTGATCAACCCTATGAGATTAAAACGATACATCGCATTGCTGATTTTGTCCCTGCTCTGGTATGTGATGTAAGCGGCAATCAGTAACGCTAGGAAACCGTGGCTGTAAACGCCATTTCCTGACCATTCGAGCGAAATTTCATAAATAGTTGCTGAGTAGGCAACCGTCAAAGCAATAAAAACAAAGCAAGCTATACTGTAGTTGCCAATGGATTTTAGATTAGATTCAGACATGTTCATTGTTAAGGATGAAAGGAAGTCTCAAATTTATATATGTAGTTTTGCGTATTTTTTTTACAGGGTCGGTAGATAAGGTCCACTTTGATTCACATTTGAATATACCTTCCGGTTGGCCAGAGCCCGGCACGAGTAATTAGCCATCCCAACAAATTTTTTCTGATAGCAAATAAACGTCTTCCAGGTTGCTTGATCGCACCGAAGCGTTGCTTGTACTCACCTTCGAAAGCAAGGAAATCATAGACCTTAAGATGGTCGGAAATTGCTGCCTTTATCGCCATGTCTATGGCGACTAAGCCGGCGCCATTAAGGGATGGATCAAAGCCAGACTGTATTTCGTACATGGTGTTGTCGTAAGTGAAGCCGAATCGGATCGCGATAGGTTTGTGTCCCTGAAAAAGGCAAAAAGCAGCAATTTGGCCTAGCTTGCTTGCCCGTGTTGTGTAGGCTTTAAGAAATTCTTTGAATTTTGGGTTTCGTTCGAAGGCACCGGTTTCGCCTTTGGATAGCCATCTTTGTGAGTGCAGGTTTTCAAGTAAAGTAAAAATTTCCTCGGGGGACATTAGATCCTGCAAATTTTGGAGAGTCAGATTTGCTTGTCCAGAAAGTTGTTTATGGTAGCGGCGAATATTATTTCGCTGCTTTGTTTTTAACCTAGATTCATAGGTCTTTGCATTGTCCGTTAGTGGCAATCGGTAGAAAGCAATGGTCCTTGAAGCAACGTGATAGTCAGCCGCTGTCATTACCTTCTCAAGGCGTTCAGCAGCACCTGTTGATTCGTCAGCAAAAGGTGACCATGCTGCAAGACATTCTTTTGCGTTATTTTTGATTACCGAGGCTATCTCCTTGAGCGCCTCCTCTTTGTGCTCTCGGTGTAATATCAAATCTTGGTACTCTGCAGAGCTATCTTGATCACCCAGCACTCTGATTACTCGTGCTGATATGGCCTTTAGTATTTTTACAGGTGCTTTGTAAAGTGGAGCAATCGCAATTAGTTGTTTTTGCTTGTGAATGAGAACAATAAACAAGGTGCAGTCTGTAGGGAGAAAATCTAGCCAGCAATCTATCCAGTCAAAAGTCAAAAATAAATTATTGCTATCGCTATCGTTTATCAACGAGGCCCAAATGGGCTCTAATCGCTTAAATTCTTTTCTCGAACTGATTATCGAAGCGCTATAAAACATCTAGGTTCATCGCCCGGAAAAGACAACAACACCAGCGACCTTTTCAGGTCCAATCATTTCTACGGCCTCGGTCACTTGCTGCTCGTCTACAGTGCCCGAATCAAGCTGAAAAACAACTTGGTCACTGACATTTGCCAAGACCTGTACTTCACTTGAGAGCTTCATACTCGGTGCATTAATGAAAATGTATCTATCAGGGTAGCGCTTCTTTAGTTCGGTAACGATCT
>ERZ1049444.840-NODE-840-length-25835-cov-7.690807_pt1 | contig 25835 bp, 20 predicted proteins | sample MGYA00383101_ERZ1049444 | MGnify/ENA primary metagenome ERZ1049444 (study PRJEB29581, sample SAMEA5548371) | metagenome | biome: marine; feature: coastal; material: water | depth 50 m | study: Short-term variability in the microbial, nano- and picoplankton...
TGAACGTCATCTAGATAATGGAGCAAAATCAGCGATTGTTGTAATTAGCCCTCACTGGAAACGAGATTTAGCAAAGACTGCATTAGACTTTATCATCTCGGGAGGAAATCCAAAGGCATTCATCCCAATCCTATCGCAAATGGAAATCTGTCAGGGTCAACGAAAAGGCGAAATAATGGGTTACTGGGGCAAAAAAATGCTTCCACAGTTATTCAAATGGGATGACTATTCTCGTTCTGTGATATTGGGTGAATTGAACGAACAAGAAGTCTTACAACAGCGAAGTGAATTTATTGCTGATGACTTAGGTCTTGAAAAGATTACATTTGTCATCGGAGAATCTGAAGAAGATACCACTCAACGAGCAGGTGCAGCAGTACCTCTTGGACCAGCAATAGTGTACAATTAATCACTCTTGCAGGCGCTCAATTAGTTCGGCCTTCTTACCAGACACGGTCTTGCCAGCCTCTCTAAGGAGTTCCTTCAACTGGACTACAGTCATTGATGAGTAGTCAATCTCATCACTGACGGCTTCAGGTTCGGCAGCATCTTCCTCAGTAACATCTTCTTCGATAGCATCTTCCTCGATAGCATCTTCCTCAGCAGACCGAAGCGCTTCAATACTTGCGGGCTCCAATGTTTTCGCATTACTTGGAGATTCTAGTGTTTCCATTGGATTGACCGGTGGCACTGAAATCTTGCTCATCTTTGGTTTCATATTAGAAATATATAATGCCACAACGCCCATTAGAATTGCCAGTAAAAAGAAGAAATTAGTCAAATTGAACAGAGAATCTTCATCCACTGATTCAGCTGGATTTTGAATTATTACTAACTTCTCACATCCTTGTTCGTCAACTGCAACACTTGGTTTACTGTTTAGACAAATATCTTCAGCATTGACAACACCATCTAAATCATCATCCAATTGATATTGGCTACATCCAGAACCGGAAACCATGGTTAACTTTGGAGTCCTAGGGCATTGGTCTAGGGAATCTATGATGTCATCATCATCATCATCTTCATCTTCAACCGAATCAACACAACCATCATCATCTTCATCTTGGCCTGGTTGAGATATTCCAACTATTCCGTTAGGGCAATTATCAGCATCGTCATCAAAGCCATCATTATCATCATCATCATCTTCTAGTTGGTCATGACAACCATCGCCATCATGGTCAAATGTGCTAGAATTATCGGCCCAGCCGACATGACCAATAGGACATCCATCATTGACATCTAGAATAGCATCATCATCGTCATCGTAATCATTGATTGAGTCTCGACATCCATCGGAATCGTGGTCATTTTGAATGTCTGATATCCAAGGATCAAGGTCGTGAGGGCAATTATCTTGAGGGATGCTTATTCCATCACCATCTTCATCATCATCACAAATATCTCCAATTTGGTCATCATCTAAATCTGCTTGTAATGGATTGTAAATTCCTGGGCAATTATCCATTTGGTCAACAAAACCATCTTCATCAGTATCCCAATCTGCACAACCATCTCCTTCAATATCTTCCTCTGGATTGGAAACCCATCCCAAAGGCCCTAGCGGGCAAAGGTCGTTAGTATCAAAAACTCCATCTTCATCATCATCGTAATCCTCTGTTGAATCTTTGCATCCATCACTATCATAATCAGTAGATGAATCACTTTGCCATTGCGTCTCTCCATATGGGCAATCATCGGCTAAATCTTCAACTCCGTCGCCATCATCATCTAAATCGCAAACATCGCCAAAATCATCGTCATCATAGTTTTCTTGCAGTGGATTGCTATCGCGTAAACAATTATCCGAACCATCGACAATACCATCGCCATCTAAATCAGTTTCATAAGACCAAACACCAATATCAATTTCATTCTCTTGATAGGCCTCATAACCTCCGAAAACACCATCTTCATGCAATAATACTGTGACAATTGGTGAACCATAAGGTCCAGCGTTCATTGAACGAATACTATCATCGCCCTGTCCTCCGGCAATAATTGCCCATTGCCAAGTTTCGTTAACATCAGCATGGGCAACAAAAACATCGTAATGATATACATCTGTATTACCATCAATATCTTGCAGTACATCTTGCCCTATTGTAAAACCTCCAGAAGTAATACCGGCAATTGTCATATCTCCAAATTGATTGACCAATACCTCAGTAACCCTATCACTACCAATTCCACTAATTATTTGCAATGATTGCCAACTTCCTTCTTCATCCAATGAAACAATAAAGCCATCAACCCATTGACTTGATTCTGTTGAATAACTACCGAAACTAGCATTTCCTTGATATTCACCAACTACAACAACTCCGGATTGTGAACCTCCACAACCCCAAGCCAAATCCTCAGAAGTGCCACCTCCGCTTTGTGCCCATAACCAGCCTGTTGAATCATAACGTGCAATTGCAATATCAGCATAACCAGTTCCATTCAACATAATTTGGTCAAATGTAATTTCTTCAAAGAAGGTTATCGCAGCATATGTATTGCCCAGACCGTCTACACATAGTGAGCCAATAGATTCAATCCCTTGTGGAGAAATTGCATTTATTGCGTTTACTATTTCTCCTGATTCATTAAAAATAGTGATTAATATTCCTGGCTGATCGCTACCAGGAATTATTTGGCCATCAATTTCAAGCATGCCGGTGTAAATCGCACCTAGATGAATCTCGTTTTGATTGTTAACCGTTAATGAAAATTCATGAACTTCTAAAGGTGATTCGATTTGATTGGCCCAAAGCCACACGCCGTCGGATGAAAGGCTTGCAATGAACACATTACCACTATCATCATCGTTTGTTTTGTTTAATGGGTCTAGTTCTCCAAGAACTAAATTACATGCCTCTCCAACTGTATTATAGCAATACGTTCCAGAGACCACAATATCGCCAGAAGGTAATTTTTCTATCGAATCAATAGTGTCAAAACCTTGACTGCCGCCACCAATACTTGATTGCCAAGAACCATTCACATCAAGCCAAGCGATATAGAAATCAATATCACCAATTCCACCAGTAGCCTGTGGTCCTGGGAAATCGAAACTAAAATCAATATATGATTGAAATGAACCAACTACGGTAGTTGTACCATTTTGGAAACTGACGGAATCTTCAATCATATCATTATTTAGGCCACTCGCTTGTGAAAACCATCCCAAAGTAGTATTGTTTTCCGATGAATAATATGTACCAAAATCAAGTAACACATCTCCATTTTCGCTTTCTATTGGATAGTCGTTGGAACCACCCATGACAATTGCTGATAGAGATGACACTAGCAAAAGAAGAGAAATAGTTACACAGATTGTAAGGGACCGCATATTTATTGCAATAACGTCTAACTTATCAAACCGCCTTGTCAGTGATTGTTAGTTTATTGTTGCTTTATTCGATAATAAGAGGGTGTCTTCATAGTGTGTAGTCTCTAAGCCGCTGATATGAGTGAAGGCGCCGGTAATGATTCGAGGAAATCGAAATCCAAATCAAACCGGAATCGCAAGCATAATTCTAATCGCAATCACAATAATTCACCTAAACGCTATGGAACAACTGCAAAAAAAGTCTTGATGGAAAAGAATCTCAAGCAAATAGAAGAGATGAACCGTAAAGCGGAAAATAGGTTCACAGCAAAACAAAAACCGCTTGCCTTTCCAGATAATATGGAGGAGGCAAAACACTTTTCCTTTGATTGGATAGTATCACCAGTTGCTCTAAAAGAAGAGGCGATAATGGCAAATGAGGTTATCCGCAAGGGTGAATTTGGTTGGCTAGATGATGAAAGAGTAGAAGAAATCGCACAAATTGTAAAGAAACATGAAATGAGTTTGGACCAAGCATTATCTCTTCGTTCTGCATTATTACAACAAAAAACGGTTTATGGCCATGGAAGATTACAATCTCGGAGTAAAGCATTAGCGCGACTATACAAAGAAGGCGTAAGTATCGTTGACCTCTCAAAACGATTTGATTTTCCACCGATGAATATTTTCAGAATAGTATTGGGCGAACTGAAATGGTCAAAATCAAAAATCAAAGAATGCTTACGCACACCTAGCAAATTACCTAAGCGGGAAAGAAAAGAATTTGAAGAAGCTGAAGCGGCGGATAGAGTCTCAAATGTGGACCAATCCGAAGTCCAAGTAAAGGCCGATAAGTTTGAAGATATTCTATCAGATTGGTTTGAAGATCAAGGCGTAAAACTCCGCAGACAACCAGAAATGGTTCGCGAACAATCTGCCCAACACGGCAGACCAGTTGCAACTCCAGATATCTTATTCTTAGACCATGTTGAAATCAATGGTAATCCGGTTGCATGGATTGATGCAAAGCATTTCTATGGTGCAGATGTTAAATTTCAAAGAAAGAAAATGGCTGCACAGATGACGCGTTACATCAATGAATGGGGCAGCGGTGCTGTGGTCTACCGACATGGTTTCAGTGCTAATTTATTCATGCCTGGGTGTACCTTGCTGGATGCAAGTCCACTAGACCTTTCTGGACTTTCGCCAGAAGGGTCTTGATCAACTATCGATATTGGTAATGTGGACTCCAATTCCCTTTTCCTGCAACCGTTCAGATAACAGTTGCAATTTTTCAATCGGCAAAGGTTTGGATAATTCTTTGGGCAATACGCATAATGAAACCCCAAGCATGCATAATCTCGTTAACATTATTGAGTCAAATCCAAGTTTTTGTATCTCTTCATTTACATTGGCTAATAATACATTTCTTACCGGCTCATCCAACATTCCAGAAGCAGAAGAAAATTGTTCTGAGCATTGTAATAATTGAGGCCATTTCTCATGCCCCCAATGTCCTTGTCTTAAGGTCTCAACCGCTTCTTCACCAGCCGATGTAATAGTTCGTTGCCAATATGGGTCATCAATATATTCGCTGGTATGGCGGGATTCTTGAGAGCTCCATGCTAAGAGGATTTTTTGATCACAAGGAAAACCGATAGCCTTGCCAGGAGATACTGGCGAGCCTGCGACTATTCGTAATTCAACCCCGCCAGCATAGATTCCCAACACATCTCCTAGACCTCCACTATGAATCCTTTCAATTCGGTGGGCTAAACGGTAATATTGCTCAACATTTCCTTTACCGGTTAACTGATGAAAAGCGAGAGCGACAGCGATAAGTCCAGCAGCCGACATCCCAAATCCTTGACTTGTAGGCAGTTCTAATCGGACATTTATCTCGTATGCATCTTCTCTTCTGAGCAATCTTGCACCTCTTAAACCTTCAATTAATTCTTGATAAATTAATGTCCCATTTTTTAGTTTAGAACCATCCATTGCAGTGACATTTATTCGCAAATCTCCTTGTTTGATATTACCTGTCACTTCATCCAATGATGAACCTGCAGAATATCGGATTGCTGATGCTGCTTTATTTGACCACAGATGGCGAATATCGGCTTCAACTCCATCGGTCACATTGAATCCGGCGCCACGACTTCCTTGGCTACGCGGCAATTTGCTATCTGTACAAATTGAGAATAAGAGAGTGACATGACCCCCGCACCTCTTTTGAACCATATTGCTGCCCCGATAAAGGATAGCAGGCTAAACTATGTTGATGAATACTCGCTTCAACATTGATGCGAAGCAAACTTCTTGCAGAGTTTATGATTAAGCGATTGCTCTTTCAATTTCGCCAGAGAGATTCTCAAAGCGACCCTTTAATTCATCCATTGCTAAATTGAATGCTTGAACAGGTGTTAGTGAACCATCGGTTTCAAAGGTGAATACGAATGAATTGTCAATCTTTTCGAAAGTAATTGCATCATCAAAGTCACCATCACGGCCAGTTCCAGCACCAACTTGGTGAATTGCCTTCTCCAAATCAATAATGTGATTGATATCTGTCAATGTCTTATCCTTTCCGAATAACTTTGCATCGATTGCTTTTCCATCAGAGGTTTTCAAATCAAGATTGAACAATACATTTGCTTTCTTTGGCTTGTTTAGAATTGCTTTCACCTGTGGGTGGAAAGCAACTGCTGCAACCGGTGACCACTTTGCATGGTCACGGCCACGACCGAGAGTTGCAAATGCGTAAAATTGTAGGTATTGGCCCTTGGATAAAAGAGTGATTGGAATACGTTGGTGTTCTTCCTTTAGTCCAAACATTGGGTCTGAAATAACAGTTAGATCACTTGCGTAAACATACTTCAATTCTTCATCAGAATCCTTAGGGTGTCCTTGGATTTTCAAAGAAAACAAAATCTGGCAACTTGGGCAGCCCTTATCCTTCTCAACCATATCTTTACAGTTTACACAGTCTTCAGGGAATACAATTCCCTCTTCAGGGTGTGTTGGGATAGGTATCATTGCCAATCTGTGAGCAATTACTTCATCAGGTAGAGTGTTAACGGATTCATAGACATCACCAGTTGCGTTATCTTGGTTGATTCCTTGTGCAAAATCAACACGAGTTATTGCTAACTTTGGAACATCTGCAATTAATGCACGGCGAATTGAATTTACCTGTGCAGTAGATGTTTCTGTTAATAGAATACGAATAGAGTTGCCTTGTGGCCAGCCATTTACGATTTCTGCTTTCATTTTAATACACCTCTTTAATCAGACACGGCGACCACGGCGGCCACCCTTCTTCTTTGTGCCATCGTGAGCGATTGGAGTGACATCTTCAATTCTTACTACTGTCATTCCAGCACGAGTAAATGCACGGATTGCTGCTTGTGCACCAGGTCCTGTATTGTTGGCCTTATTGCCACCAGGAGCGCGGTACTTTACGATAAGTTGAGTGAATTCCTTTTCCTTCAATGAATCTGCCATCTTTTCTGCTGCACGTGTTGCAGCGAATTGTCCACCACTGTCCTTAGAGGACTTGACAACTTGACCGCCTGTGCAGGTAGTGATTGTTTCTGCTCCAGTCAAATCAGTTGCAGTCATTAGAATGTTATTGTATGAGCTGAAAATGTTTACAATTGCCTTACGAGTCATCATTCGTCACCACCGGTTGTTTCTGCGGAAGGTGCTGCTTCAGCCCCTTCAACTACTTCAGCAGCAAACTCAGGAGTTGCTTCTGGGTCAACTTCTTCAGCAGCATATTCTGCTGATTCACGGCGTCCTTCGATAGTCTTGCGGATTTGGTGTTCAGGGTTGTTAAGAGAGGAACCAGGATGGTATCGGATCAATTCTTCTTCATCACGAGATACTGGGTATGAAGGAATTGTGACTTTTTGGTCACCGATGCAAATTTGTCCATGGGTTACTAGTTGGCGTGCTTGCTTCATTGTACTTGCAAGACCTTTGTAGTAAACTTGTGCTTGAAGACGACGGTTTAGGATGTCTTCAGTTCCAAGGGTTAAGATGTCATCCAGAATAGCGTCGGCTGAAACAAGACCCTTGTTGTTAAGAGATGCCAAAAGGTCAGTCTTTTCTCTCATGCCGTGACCTTCAGTTGTATCAACCATACCAATCAAGCGCATAGCTTGACGTCGATGACGGCGAAGTTGAGACTTTGCCTTCCAGATTTCACGCATGTTTTTGAGACCGTGATTGTCACGGATAGAATGTTCTTCTTCAATACGTGCTTTCTTCCACGGGTGTGAAGGTGTGTCGAATTTTGGACGTGCGAATTTTGGCTCTCCCATATTTTATTCCCCCATTATCACTTCTTTCGGCTAACTCCAAGAGTTAGTCCACCACGGCCATTTGAACGGCCACGTTGTCCACGAACTTTGTTTCCGCTAGCGTGGCGAACACCACGGTAGCACTTCATGGTACGAAGGCGACTGATGTCGTCCTTTAGAGTTAGTTTGACCGCTTGACCAGTCAGGTGAAGTTCATCGCCGGTCTCAATGTCTCTTTGGCGGTTGAGCATCCACAGAGGAACAGTCTCTGCATATCCTTCAATCGCTAAACGAAGGGTTTCTTGCTCTTCGATTGTTAGGAATCCAGCAGCCTTTGCTGGGTCGAATCCTGTTGTTCTACAAATTTGAATTGCAGTACGGTTTCCAACACCCTTGACCGAGGTCAATGCAGTAGCCAAAGGCTTGAGGCCATCCATGTCTGTATCTGCCATACGCAGGATATAGGAAAAATCATCTCCAAGATCTGCATCCTTTGGTCGTGCCATTCAAGTTCACCCTCATGTCCTCAACACATAGTGTCAAGCAGGCTTCCGACCAACCACCCCTATATCAAAACCGCGATACACTTACCGCGACACTGAGCCATGAAAACAGCGTTTTTTGCGGGGTAAATTATTAGATTCTTTTTCGCCTTGATTTTTCAATGCCAAATTATCTATCGGCAAAGGAAAATCAAAACCTTGCCGCAGTTGCCGACCTATGGTAAAAATTACAGTTGCTAATTACTCTCAAATCACTCATTAATACACAATAATAACATCTCATCTTCTGGCTGCTGAACGACGAACGCAGTTCTCTTGCCATGTCTTCTTGCCAACTGCCGGTCAATGGCCCCTTGCACCTTTGGTTGAACCTCGGGATCAAGTGAAACGCGCACAGTTAATTTGTGAATATCATTATCCAAAGCAACCCTGACCAAAGCATCAACTTCGCTCAATGTCAAATTCATATGTGCGAGCGTTGCTATTTTTCCTGTGGCTTGTACTAACAAGCGATTGTTTCCTTCTAATCGCAAAGGGTGGTCGTGATGAATTTGAGGTCTTCTGCCTCCGACAACCCCCCAGTGTATTTCCTCGGATTTCGTCACACTGTTAAGCCATACATTTGCTAAACCACTCTCGACTAATGCAGCATCGAGTAGACTTACCCTCTCTCCTTTGCGAGGTGGTCTCCTTGATTTTTGAGGGATTCCATCACCACTCAGAATAGATTCTCCGCCATCAATTATTAGTGACTCATCTTGTAAGTTCGGCGGAATTCTGACATATCTTCTTGCCACATTTGGAATTGAAATAGAGCCGAGCCAAAGAGCCAATCTGTCCACGCGTCCACGCCCCCTGGAAGTCCAAACCCATGTTCGGCCAATTTGTGGCCAAACTGAATCCACCATGCTTTCAACTTGCAACCTTTGTTGGTGGCTGAGGCGTGGCGAAAGGTCAAGCAATAGAGAAGGCCCGCGTTTTCCTTCTGAAAGAAATGGCTTCCACCCCGTGAATATTTCATCCAAACGAGGCGCCATTTCTTCAAGTCCATGTTCCCGACTATTTCTCGGTCTTGCGGGATCCAAATGCAATAATGCAATCTCTGGCATTTGAGATAATTCCAAATTCTGCTGCAATGATTCTAATGCACCCTTTCCATCTCGTCCATCTCCACAGAGAACTCTAGTATCATTCATTCTTTGACTGTCATGTTGGTCCATCGAATGAGCAATAGTTTGCAAGTTTACTGCGCTTGCAAGCGCTCGCTGAGAATCTAATTCAATACCGAGTGCTGCTCGTTGTAGATGGGCAGCATGAGCTGCTAATTGTATGCCACTACCGCAAGCACAATCAAGAATAATTCCTTTTCCAAGAGCCGATTTGTTGATCATTTTTGAACGGGTGAGGGCAACCTGCCAAGGTGTTGCAAGTGGTTTGCCCTGTTCAGCATGAAAGAAAATAATTTTTTCTGCTGAAGTGTTATCTGGTGCGGACTCGGTCAAAGATGATGAGTCAACTTCCGAAGGGATTAGAACAGTATGCAAAATAATCCCTTCCCGTACCAAATCATTGCCCAATTATTCGCTTATTGGCCCGCAACATCACTGCGCGTCATAATACTTTCAAAGTGAATTCCTGCGGCTGAAAAAGCATCTACTGCCCCTTCCTCTCTATCGACAATACTGATGACTGCTACTACTTCACAATCCGTTGCTTCGTGTATCCTTTGTACCGCTTTAATCGAAGAGCCTCCGGTAGTTGTTACATCTTCAAGGATGACAATTTTTCCACCGGCTGCAAGCGATGAACCCTCAATTCCAGGTGGATTGTTGGTCTTTCTCCCACCTCTTCCCTTTGGCTCCTTTCTAACCATGAATCCACGGCGCGGGCAATCTGCAGCTGATGCGGTGATGACGATTGCAGTTAGTGGAACTGCACCCAATTCTAGACCTCCAACAAAGTCGGCTCCAAGTGCTTCAATTCGCGCGTTAAACAATTCTCCAAGTAGGTGTGAACATTCAGGGTGCATCATTACTGGTTTTGTATCAAAAAACCATCTAGAGGACCTGCCGCTTGCCAAAGTAAAGGCATCATCGCTTCCTCCATCGAGGAAAGCAAGTTCACGAACATATTCAACAAGTTTTACCCAACTCGGGTGCTCTCTCAACGCTGGATGAACCGTCATCAACCAATCCTCTTGTCCGATGGACATGAAGTTTGCTTTGATTATCCACTAGTGATGTTGAAATTATTTCACCGACTTTATGATAAGGGGTCGCCTATCAGTGCGCATAGATTGCTATGAGCGATGTTGGGGGCACTGCAAAAATTAGAGGACATAACCCTCTACTCGGCATTGACCTTGAGCGTTTAGAACGAGAAATGAATTCATACCATGAATGGCTTGATGAGCGAGCGGACGAAGCATATGCCATTGCAGAATCTGCGAGGTCTCTGGGAATGGACCATCGCGACTTCGTAGAAATTCCAAGGGCGGCAGACCTTGCTGGAAGAACAGAAAAATTGCTCATTGAATACTTAGATGGCTATGAAGTCGCTAATGATATCAGAGAATTACTCGCAATCCATGATAGGGAAACCACTTCAATAATGATGGCACAATCGGTAGCAAGGGGATTTAGAGGGCAGGGCCACGACTTGCAAACTTCAATTGATGTAGGATTGAGAGTCGGTTTGGCAATATTGACAGAAGCAGTACTGGTAGCGCCATTAGAAGGGATTTCAGAAGTTAGATTGCTGAATAATATTGACGGCTCCCAATTCGTATCCGTTCATTTCGCCGGACCGATTAGAGCAGCAGGAGGTACTGCCCAAGCGCTTGCAGTATTGATTGCAGATATGATTAGGCGCGAATTAAATGTCGGACATTATATCCCAACCCAGCCCGAGATTGAACGTGTAAAGGAAGAATTCGGATTATACCGAGGCAATCTGCAATACAGACCACCTCCGCATGAAATTGAAGAGATTGTCAAGGCTTGTCCGATAATGATCAATGGTGAATCCACAGAAAGCATCGAATGTGCAGGATATGGGCGAGTTAGAAATATCGATGAGGCGAGAATACGCGGTGGTGTATTGCTTGTCATCGGAGAAGGAATGTGTCTAAAAGCGCCAAAAATCCAAAAGCATACTGAAAGAATGAAGATTGCTGGATGGGAATTTATTTCAAAATTCGCTAGCAGAGGAAAAGAAGATGATAATAGTGGCACCGCTAACAAATTCAAATCAAGAAAAGTCGCTCCGATTACAAAATTTATGAAGGATATTATTGCAGGAAGACCTGTCTTTGGAGCCCCCTTACAACCCGGCGGATTCCGACTTAGATATGGTCGCAGTCGTCCTTCAGGACTCGCAGCAGCATCGGCGAATACAGCATGTATGTTGGCGATGGATGATTTCATTACAATAGGTACACAAATGAAGATTGAGCGCCCTGGAAAAGCTTGCGCAATTACTCCATCAGATGATACAGATGGACCATGGGTCGTATTGCGAGATGGGCGCTTTTTACGACTGGATGATGCCAAATCATTCCATACGATTCGCGATAAAGTTTCGATGGTTTGGGACAATGGTGAATTGGTTCTTGGCTATGGTGAATTCATGGAAAATAACAAAAAATTAGTTCCAGCAGGATATTGTAATGATTGGTGGGCAAGTGATTTAATCGAAGAATTATCATCTCAAAAAGCAATTGATGATTTCATCGAATTATCTAATCGTGACCGTTTGAAATTGCCAGAAGGGATTCCAGGGATACACCCTGAGGATAGCGAAGATGAAAATGCCCAATTCCATATCCGCAGGAATTGGCATAATGCGCTTACAAAATTGCAACCTAATTGGGATGAAGCAAGAGATATTGCAATCCGCTTCAAAACTTCATTACCTCCACCACATAATCCTTGGTTCTTAGACTTGCCAATAGAATGGACACTGGCACTAATCGACCTGATTGAAGATGCGAAAATAGAACCATTCGGTACTGTAAAGGATGGCATAGTAGAATCTGAAAAATTACTGAATGCTATGCCATTGCCCGAATCAAGACAACTCAGAATCATCGGAGGAGTCAAAGGATGGGATGCCAAAAAGATGGATATTCTACGACCAGAAGTTCTTCCAGATTTTGATTCGGAAACGATTCCTGGACTTGAAGTTAAACTCGAAGCACCTATTTTCGCTGATGAAATGCCCGAAGGATGGGCATATATTCAACATGGCTTTGCCAAAGCAAGTGCAATGATTCTGGGCTTATCACATCATCATGATGGCGATGATTTGGTAATAACAAGTGGATGGCCGGCGATGGTTGAAGGGTTTGGATTTTCAAGTGATGGCGAAGCACCATTACGCATAAAGGATGCAAAGAGTCGCTTTTTGCAACGAATCACTGAGTTAAGGGGCGCACACACCGTTTTGGTCAGTGAAAGAGCGAGACAAAATAAGTTGGCACAAGAAAAAGCAACGGTAAGAATCGCTGCAGAAACAGATGCAAGACAACGCGGCCTTAACATCAGTGAAACCGACAAAGTTGGCAAAGAGGCTTCTGACAAAGTGATAGATGAGGGTCCACTTGACCCTACTGAATACCTCGCATCACAAATTCATGAAGACGATCATTCAGTCGATGGAATCTTGATTGAGATTCGAAAGATTTCAGATTTGAGGTGGGAGCATAGTGCCCCGACAAGAATTGGATGCAGAATGGGGCGGCCAGAAAAAGCCGCCCCCCGCGTAATGAACCCTAGGACTCATACATTATTCCCAATCGAATTAAATGGTGGAAATCAAAGACTATTAGCAAATGCTATGGAAAAAGAATCAATTAACGTACAAATGGGTAAAAGGACTTGTACAAAATGTGGAAAAATATCTCCAATGGTAATTTGTCATCATCGAATTCCAAACCAAGACGGGCAGGAAGAAGCAGGGTTAACTTGTGGTGGAAGAACTTTGATGGCGGTTTCAAAAGACAAAAAGAAGCGTAGAAGAGGAGAAGTTCAAAATGTCAATCTCACGACATTGATTGAAGATGCTAGAATCAAATTGGGCTTGGATAGAATTCCAAGACAAATTAAGTGTATGAAGAAAATTGCTAGCAGGGACCAAACACCCGAGGCTATTGAAAAAGGAATATTGCGGGCTCAATTTGATTTACCCGTATTCCGTGATGGCACAATTAGGTACGATATGTCAGATGTCCCGATTACACATTTTACACCAAGGGAAGTTAGTGTCTCTTGGAAAACTTTGAAGGAATTAGGATATACTCATGATTGTCATGGTAATGAATTACTGGATGATGAACAAATGTTAGAAATCTTCCCCCAAGATTTCATTGTTGCGAAAAATGCTGGCGATTATTTCGTTAAGGCTGCAAAATTCATTGACGAAGTGTTGACGCGCCATTACAAAATGGAGCCCTTTTACAATGTAGAAACTCCTAATGATTTAGTTGGTCAATTAATCTGTGCTCTAGCCCCACACACATCCGGAGGAGTGCTTTCACGAATTATTGGCTGGACCGATTGTTCAGGAGGTTATGCACACCCACTATTCCATGCCGCAAAGAGAAGAAATTGTGATGGTGATGAAGATGCAATTATGCTATTGATGGATGGATTACTAAATTTCAGTAGAGAAATTCTTCCAGCAAATAGGGGTGGATTAATGGATGCTCCTTTGGTATTAACCACGCGATTAAACCCTACTGAAGTTGACAAAGAAGCCTTGAATGTTGATTCAGGTTGGTTCTATGAACGCGATTTCTATGAAGCAACACTGAACCAACCACATCCAAAAACAATCTCGGACAGAATTGACTTTGTTGAAAGAAGATTGGGTACCGTAGCTGCCGTTAGAGGATATGGCTATACCCATGGATGTAATTCAATGGACGAAGGTCCTGCACTTTGCGCATACAAGACTTTGGATACGATGATTGACAAAATGAATGGGCAACTAGATCTTGGTCATAAATTGCGAGCAGTTAATGTAAGAACGGTTGCATCCAGTGTAGTTCGTTCTCACTTTTTGCCAGATTTAAGGGGTAATATGAATGCTTTCGCAAGGCAAAAAGTGCGCTGCTTAAAGTGTGCACATTCATACAGAAGATTACCTGTGGCGGGCAAATGTATCCAGAAAAGAAAAGTCACTGGCAGAGGTTTGTCAGCAGTTGGTGTAATGAAATCTGAAGGTGATCAATGCGGCGGAAAATTAGCCCTAACAGTATCAGAAGGCGCTGTTAGAAAATACATCAAAGTCACAAAGCACGTAATGGCAACATATGGTGTTGATAGTTATACTAAACAAAATGTTGAATGGTTATCAGATAGTACAGATTCTCTATTCAAGAACGACCGTGCAAAGCAAATGTCATTGGCCGATTTCCTTTGATAATCAATTTATTATCGGCGAGCGCCAAGGGTCTTCATCATCAAATCCATCAGCTTCAGGCATCCCTTCAGTATTGGTTTTGAAAGGATTTCTCTTGAGCAAAGGTCCTTCAGGTTTGGTCTTAGGAATTAGTTTTGACAATTTATTCTTTACCACCGGTTCCAAGAACGCGATTGCAATTAGGCCGATTGAAAGTAAAATATGACCCTCAATACGTAGGTTTTCAAACGGTTGAATATACAGATTTTGTTCGGTTAATACACCGCTATCCATTGTGGTGTTGACAACATAAGAGCCAGGAGCCAATTTCCCTTGCCAATTCTCTTCTTGACCAACTAACCCTTGCCAATTTGCAATAACTTGTCCATTACTATCTGTAATTTTCCAAGAGGCAAATTCATTATCGGAACCCGCAGTGAAGAATTTAACAGAAAATGTAGTTGTGATTTCTTTATCCAGCCCAAACACGCTAGATATCTCAATTGTTCTATCCTCGGTAGAATGTTCTTTGTCATTGATTTCGTGAATTGCCTCTCCATCAGCAACACTATTCCAGGCCCCATTTATTATCGCTAATGCGATAATCCACAGCAGTGGATTGAACTTCCTTAGGTTAGCCATATTATTCTCCAGCGTCTTATTGTTCTTCAAAATGATGTTATTATGCTTAGTCTATTTGTTGTTCTAGCCCCAACATTTGAACAATTCTTGCCATCCATTGTAATTTCTCCATTTTTTTACTAACATCAGTTTTACCAGACCATTGGCCAACGCTGGAAAGTGTGTATCCAACTAAGTATACGTCTTCAAAATCAATCCCTAACATATAGGCCATACATAACGCTCTATCACCATCGGTAAAACCTCCCCAGTTGTGCATTCCAGTGAAATGATTTGCTGTTTGATGACTTAATATCAAACAAGGTGGATTACTATAGTGAGACCACTTATTGACAGATTCATTCCAACTCCCAACATTATCACCATGTGCATGTGCGATAATTGTAACTCCTTTCTTTGCAGCCTGTTCTAGGTGCGGTGTGCCATCAAAGTCACTTACAATACAAGCCAAATCAGCCTCTTTAGGGATTGCTCCAACCGCTCCATCAGCGGCGATGAAGACCACGCCCTCTCCAACCATTTCTTCCAGCTCACCACTATTGACTGCAGCACCTACAAAGATAACTGCATGGGCTTTGAGTAATTTGATTTGCAGAGCCCCAAGGACTTGATTTCTCACTTCAGTATCCCATTTGGAGAGCCCAAACGGAGAGTCGATTGCAAATGCAGATTGCATCGCTTTTGCACTTTCGATATCGGCTTGTAAGTCCCAGCCAAAATGCGTCCTCACTTCATCTTGTATTGCGATGAGGGGGTTGACATTTTCATCGCCCATGACAAGGTGAATCGGCTCGCCTTCAAGAATACATCTTCTATTATTGAAGTTCATATGCCGTCGCCCCTCATGGAGCATCATGCCAGTGCCAACATCTCCTCCCGAAATCTCGGATGAGGTGACTTTTGCGCGCTACCCCTTCCTGCCACAAGCCGCCGGCTGGATTAAACAAATGGCTATTGATCATCAGATTGATCTGGATGAATTACTAGTTGGTTCTTGGATGGAAAAGGCAAGACAGAGAGCAAGAGTCCGACTTGTTAGTTCTGTCAATTCAAACGAAGGAGTAGAAGTTGTTGGAGGAGATATCCACACCGAAGAAGGCAGAATAATTGAGGCATTTTCATTTTATTATGCGCGATTAGTTGTTTGTGCGAGTGAAGATGAACGACTAATAGCGCGTTGGGCACAAGCGGAAGCTGCTCGCGCTGAACAACTACTAGTCAAAGACAAATCATCATTGGATATCATCGCAAGAACATATATTGCACAGATAAAATCAGAAAATCACCATGGTCTAAACAATCCCATGATGGCAAATGCAGGTGGCGGAATACGGGCAATGCGCAGATCAAGTTCTGGCCCACTATGGAAAATAGGGCTTTCAGATTTCATCGAAATCTGTCCTAAAATTACAGGTTCCCGATGGCGATTACCAAATTGTGATGTTAATGATGGATGGGTTACTTTATTCGAAGAGGCTCAATATGGTTCTTCGGCTAAACTTGCGCGTTTACTAAGAGAGCGAATCAAGCGAAGCGTTGAGGCTGAGGCTTTACAAAAAATGCAGGAAGTCACAACAGATTTGGCGATTAGATTGGCAGAACCGGTTGGAATGCTAAGAACTTTAATGGCCAGTAAAACAAGTGAAGCAATTGCATTGGTTGGTGCAGAAGAGAGTGAGTGGCCTCCATGCATGAGAAAAATTGTCGGCGATTTATCCAATGGTGTAAATGTCAATCATTTCGGCAGATTATTTCTTGCTTCTATATCAGCCACAATCGGCCTACCGCCAGAATCAACAGTTGATTTCTTCCGCAGTGCACCTGATTTTAGTGAAAGCACAACAAATTATCAGGTTTCTCACGTCTATGAGCACGCATATACTCCAGCAGGTTGTGGTAAATTGAAAGTCAATCATAACTGTCCTGTACTACCTGGTGATGATAGATTATGTGACCAACCTTGGATGGACCATCCACTCAAATACATTAGAGCCACTCAACGTTGGAATGCAAGGAATAAAGCGGCAGAACTTGCAAGTGGTGTTCCACAAAATAATTCACAAGATGACAAGCCTTTGGAAAATGAAAAAACAGATGATGAAACAAAGATATGACACAATAAAGAGTGTGTAATATTGACTGTATCAAAGTAGCATTCGCGCGAAGGTTTGAATTGGATGAGCAAATAGGGCGTATTAACCACAGGTGAATTGCTATGACTCGAACACTCGTATTGACAGTTGACCGAGACAATGATCTTGGAAATAAAACTTCGATAAGAGGCCCGGTTATTGGGCGGCGACAGGTGCTAACTGCGGCGTTGAAATTAGGTATTGCTGACCCTGAAGAAAGCGATACCAATGCAATTCTTGGGGCCTTGAGGCAACACGACACTCTAAAGGAAGCAAACTTGGAAGATGACGAGGTCGAGGTAGCGATATTAACTGGTGATGAGAAAGTTGGAATGCGCTCCGATAGAGCGATTGCAGCCCAATTGGAAGAAGTGGTAGCCGCTTTCCAACCTGATGAAGCAATTTTAGTCACAGACGGCGCAGAAGACGAATCAGTCCTTCCAATCATCCAATCACAAGTTAGAATCAACCATGTTGAAAAGATAATTGTCAAGCAATCCAAAGGAATTGAGGGTACATATTACTACATTGTCAAGGCTCTAGAAGATCCAAAGTGGAGGGCGAAAATTATGATTCCATTTGGATTAATTTTGGCTATTATTGGACTTGGAATAATGCTTCCTAATTCAATTGGTGGCTTTGTAATAGGGGCATTACCTCTTGCAATTGGATTGTATATCTTCAGCAAGGGTGCAGGAATTGAATCATCAGTAAATAAAGTAATTCAAGAAATGAGAGAAAATGCAGATGCAGCTATGTTGTCAACACTACTTTGGTTTTCAACTCTATTCAGCGCAATATTTGCAGTTGCTGAAGGATGGCGGCAGTATAGTGAAGGGATTACAGAAGCGACAAAGAACTCCATTCTTTGGCTTGAAGTGATACATGCATCACTCGCTTGGATAATCGTTGCATTCCTTACATCAACAGCCGGATTCATGTTGTTGAGATTGAAGAGAGGTTCTTTCTCTGGACGTTTGGTCGTGCTTGGAATGTTTGGTATGGTCGTATATTCATTCGTTGATGTTGGCTTGACAATTTCCATAGATGTCTTAGGAAATTCAAATGCAGCCGGTTATGAATTAGGCTTCTTCAATATCATTAGCGACTTATCTACGCCGATAATGTGGATTGCATTGCTGTGGATTACAATGACTATTGTACGCGCTTTACAATCAAAGCAAGCACAATCAGACCGTTATTGGGGCATCTGAGAGATTACTCAATCAAATGATGAACTTAGGCATATGCCTTGCCATTGTGTTATGTCCAACGACACCAATTATTGTTCCATCCATATCTACTACTGCGATTTGATTTAGATCATGTGCTAGCATCAATGCACCCGCTTTGAGAAGTGGAGTGCCAGCCCTAACGGTCATCGGCGGCACATTTACCAATTGCTGTGCAGGAACTGCATGCATCCAGGCAATAGAACGGTTTACAGTTTTACGTGCTATTAATTTCAAAATGTCAACGGCGTGAATACGACCCATTGGCACTTCATCCTCATTGACAATGAAAACATGGTCCCAGTTGTTATTGGTAATCTGTTCAAGAACTTCTGCTACCGATTCCATTGAGAAAATGGTGTGAGCACCATTCATGGTTTCGCCACAAGTAATTGAACGCGCATACATAGAGCGTTCGCTTGCCGTCATCTTAGAAATCACTTCACGAGTGAACCTTCGAGTTGCTGGAGTTTTCATCATCATACCACCTATTGAGCGCCGGCGCTCGCGCTTCCGCTTAAAGGTCTTCGGCGACATGATAGTTGCCCTATCATGTTAATCAGTTCCCGAATAACGGCGAATCGAACCCACACAAAATAGGTCAAGACTGAAAGGTAATGTTGTCTCACGAGCCGTTATGAGTTCAATACCAGCCCCTGAGTTGGCCGCTTTAGCATCCCTTTCAGGATATGAACAGATGCTGCAAATAGACCATCTCGCAAGACAGTACGGAGTTGAAGCGAGTGTTGTTCAACAGCAATTAGCGGCACTTTCAGTGCAAGATGACCCTAATTCGCCGAGCGGCTATAATGCTACAGGCGAATACGACCCATCCGAAGGACGAAATACCATTTCACAGAATCAGAAATCAGATCCATTTGATTCTGAAATTTCACAGCCGTCCAATGTCTCCTCAGCACAAATCATTGACAAAACAAACCTCCATTACGAATACGACCCTACCGAAGGGGCAAAACAACGCCGAGCGAAAGTTGACCAAGCGATTCTATGTCCTGCTTGCGGAGTAAGATTGGGCATTCCTTCAACACGTCCTATCAAGGTGACTTGTCCTCAATGCTTGCACGAAGAAACCTTCACCGCTTAGGCGACAATTATTGATGAGGGAGTTGCCCCCGTTGAATATGAGCGATATCTCTCCGCGACTGTGGCCTTATTCTCCAGCCTCCTCGCCAGTATCCTTGCCAGTAAATCCAATACTTTTCACACAGAATAAAGTAATCAATTTGTCCAATACAAGTGGTGAAATTGATACAACTATTACTTTACAAGGTGCAGAATTGCAGAATTATTGTTCTAGTTTTACTAGTGATTCTTCAACAATAGATCAACTGATTTCCCAGCACGGAGGTTCAGCAATGAGCGAGAGAAGACCATTTTTGCTATTAGGTGAGTTAGCAAACCCATATCGATTACAAGACATCAACATAGGTGTTTTACCAATTTACACAATTCGCCTTGAAGGTTTATGCCGTACATATGCAGACGCTTTGGACAACCGTGATATTGTGCCAGGGGTACATCATGTGACATTAGCTAGAAGTAAGGGGTGGGGGGAATTATCTCACCTTGCAATGGCGACAATTGAGCAAATGAAAGCGATGGTTGCTTGGCTTGATAATGGTCAAAGAGGTAAATGGAAGCCAGTAAAACCTGCAGAAGGTTCAATCAGTTTGCATATGGGCCAGCCATTTGAATGTCCATCAAAAGAGATGGTGATTTACGATGGAGTAATAGAAGATGTTAGCCAAGAAATGCCACCAGCAACAGGCCCATCTATTGAATTGAGTAAAGTCATGGTTCCTGTTCACACCGCTCATGGCTGTTATGACCACCGCGGTAGACTTGCACGTACTGGCCATTATCAACAGCGTGATTTCCATGAAAATTTGTTCCGTAAGGGTTCATCGAAGAAATGGAATGATGTATTGGAAATAATATAATTGCTCAAAGGGTACGGTCTGCTCAGGCTTTTAGCTACCTGTTTAGCATTCAAAGGTCTGCGATATCATTTCTCTCATTGGAAATCGCAAATTGCTTCTCAGCATCAGCATAGACTTTCGCATCCAATGAACCATCCCTAACAAGAGCCGAAAGAGCAGCCAATGTAATGGCGACAGCATCGATTTCAAAGAAACGACGCAAAGCAGGCCTTGTATCAGACCTGCCAAAACCATCAGTTCCTAAAACTGTATAATCTCCACCAACCCATTGACGAATCATATCTGGAACTGCAGCCATATTGTCCGAAACTGCAATCGTAGGATATATTCCGCTACCAAGATGATGTTGAGCCCAAGCCTGCTTAGGTTCCTTGCCAGGATTTTGCCTATTCCAGCGGTTTACTTCCAATCCTTCACGTCTCAATTCACCATATGAAGTTGCAGACCAAATCTCACTTCGCACTGCAAACTTTTCCAATAATTCCACAGCCTCAAAGGCTTGAAGCATTATCGGTCCTGAAGCGATTAATCGTACTACTGGGCCATCTCCTTGTGGCGCTCCACGCAAACGATACAATCCTCGAATGATTCCTTCTTCCACGCCTTCTGGCTTTGGAGGCATAGGGTGATTTTCATTATAGATTGCAATATAGTATAGCAAATCCTTGTTTTGCCCATACATCTCTTCAATTCCATGTTGGATAATGGTTGCCAATTCGTAAGCAAATGCTGGGTCCCATGCTCTAACTGCAGGATTTGTATGGGCCATCAATAGTGAATGACCATCCTGGTGTTGTAATCCTTCACCATTTAGCGTAGTTCTTCCAGAAGTTGCCCCCATCAAGAAACCACGAGCGCGTTGGTCAGCTGCAGACCAAATTAAATCAGCAACTCGTTGGAATCCAAACATTGAGTAAAATGTGTAGAATGGAATCGTTGGACAATTATGCGTTGCATAAGAAGTCGCTGAAGCGATAAAAGTAGAAGTTGCACCAGCCTCATTAATCCCCTCTTCGAATATTTGTCCTTTAGATGATTCCTTGTACTTCATCAATACTTTGTGATCTACCGGTTTATACAATTGACCTTCAGGGTGATAAATCCCAAATTCGGAAAATAGTGGGTCCATTCCAAAAGTTCTAGCTTCATCTGGAATAATTGGAACTATTAGGCTACCAATCTCTTTTGACTTCATTAGAGATCTCATCAATCTAACGAAAGCCATTGTAGTAGAAACTTCAGATTTTCCTTTAGTTCCTTCATCAAAGGCAGAATAAGTCTCATTTTTTGGTAAAGTCAATGTTGAAGGATGGATTATTCTTTTTGGAACAAAACCATCCAATGCAGAGCGGCGTGCTTTAACATAATCAACAATCTCTGGTACATTCTTTGGAAGGATGTATGGATAAGATTCTAATTGCTTATCAGTGAAATCTAATCCAATATCATCTCTCATCCACTGAATTGTTTCCATATCGGCCTTTTTCTTGCCATGAGTAGAGTTCTTACCAGCAAAGGAAGGGCCAATTCCATGTCCTTTGATAGTACGCATAATCACAACTGTTGGTTGGCCTTTATGTGCGGTAGCAGTAGCATATGCAGCATGCATTTTCACGAAGTCGTGACCGCCTAAATCAGCACACAAATCTTCTAATTGTTCATCACTAAGGTGGGAGACAAGCGCTTTCAAATCCTCAGTATTGAATAGGTCTTTACGGATTATCTCACCAGATGAAGTCATAATTCTTTGTTCATCACCATCGACTAATAGGCTCATTCTTTTGGCGATTAATCCCTTGGCATCCGCTTCAAATAAAGCATCCCAAGAACTGCCCCAAAGTACCTTGATGACATTCCATCCAGCCCCTCTAAAGCGCCCTTCTAATTCTTGTACGATTTTTGAATTTCCACGTACAGGTCCATCAAGACGTTGTAAATTACAATTCATTGTCATTGTAATATTATCTAGGCCTTCTCTGCCTGCCAGTGATAATTGCGACAATGATTCGGGTTCATCAGATTCCCCATCACCCATAGTATACCATACACGTGAAGCGGAGGTTGAACAGAGCCCCCTATCCTCTAGATAGCGATTGAATCTCGCCTGATGAATTGCGGTCATTGCTCCTAGCCCCATACTGACAGAAGGGAATTCCCAATATTCTGGCATCAAACGAGGATGTGGATATGAGGATAATCCTGAGCCACCGACCTCTTGCCTAAACAACTCCATATTTTTTTCATTGAAGCGACCTTCTAGCCAAGAGCGAGCATAAATTCCCGGTGAAGCATGACCTTGCCAGTAGAGGTGATCTCCAGACCCATCTCCATCCTTGCCTCTGAAGAAATGATTGAAACAAACTTCCCAAGCATGGCTTGTCGAAGCATATGTGGAAATGTGACCGCCAATACCATCATTGGCTTTGTTAGCGCGAGTGACCATCATCATAGCATTCCAGCGAATCACTTGATGTATTTTTTCTTCCATCGCTAAATCGCCAGGATATGTGCCTTGCATTGAAGGATGAATTGTGTTCAAATATGGCGTATTGACCAAATCAATATCGACGCCAGCATCTTGTGCAGCATCAACAGTTGCAAGAAGTAAACGACGCGCTTCCTCATCGCCCAATTTTTCAGCGACCGCAAGAATAGATTCAACCCATTCTTGAGTAACTACAGGGTCGGGGTCAGGTAATGTGTCTCGGATGCCAAATCTCATGCAACTCATCTCCCTTGAACAGCCCTTTAGCATGGGGGTTTTCAATTGATTGTATGGGATTCTCTCAAAATCGGAGAAAATAAAGCCCTCAATAATAATTTTAGCGATTTTCCCAAATAGGGCCGTAGTAATGCGTTTGTGATTGTTATTCGCCAAACCGCGCCGGCGCAATAGATAAAGGCCGAGAGCGCAGAGGAGTGATTATGTCCGTAGAGGCTAATGTTCAGAAGATGATTGACGATTTGAATTCCGCACTTGTTGATGCTGCAAAGCATGACAAGGGCAACAGTGCAGCAGGTACACGTGTGCGAAAGGCAATGCAGGCTATCAAGTCTGACGCTCAAGCAGTACGTGTTCAAGTTCAAAACGACAAGAACGCTTGAGAAAGAATAATTCTTTCCTATTCAATAAACATTCAAGTGCGCTTGAATGAAACCGAAGTTATCAGGGCTGAGGCCTTGGTAACTTCCCAACCATTTCTTTCATTATTTAGTAGTTGTAGGGCTTAGCATGCAAGGGATACTAAGCGGCATCAAAGTATTAGATTTGTCACGTATTTTGGCAGGTCCATTAGCAACACAATACCTTGCAGATTTCGGAGCAGAGGTCACAAAGGTCGAAGCACCTTGGGGAGATGACACTCGTCATTGGGGTCCTCCTTTCGCAACAGGGTTTGATGGTGAAGATGTTGCGGCATACTATTTGTCTGCTAATCGAGGCAAACAAGTGATTACTGCTAATCTGAAAAATGAAAGAGAAAGAATTAGACAATTGATTGAACAGAGCGATGTGGTAGTTGAAAATTTCAAACCAGGAACTCTTGAGCGCCTATTAGGGCCAATCCCTTCGCATGTGATATTGTGTTCAATGTCTGGATATGGTGCGAGCGGTCCTCGTAAAGATGAACCTGGGTACGATTTGGCAATGCAAGCACAAAGCGGATTGATGAGCGTAACCGGTGAAGCGGATGGCCCTCCTAACAAAGTCGGAGTTGCATTAATCGATGTTATTACTGGATTAAATGCAGTTTCAGCAATACTGGCTGCTTTATTGCACAAAGAAAAAACAGGTGTTGCCAAGAATATTGAAATTTCATTATGGGATTGTGCAATAGCGGCACTTGTAAATCAAGCACACAATTTCCTTGAGAGCGGTAAATCTCCTCATCGCATGGGCTCGGCTCATCCAAACTTAGTACCATATAGGGCATTTGAAGTTGAGGATGGATGGTTTGTTGTAGCAGTTGGTAGTGACCCACAATGGCAAAAAATGGCTGAAATATTGAAGATTTCAGCAAAGCCACAATGGGATACCAATGCGGGCCGAATCGCAGATCGAGAGCAGATTGAGATGCTTGTCCAAGATGCTTGCCGACCTTATACTAGAGCACAACTTGAAGAATTGCTTGAAGGAATTCCAAGCGCTCCAGTTAACACAATTGAAGAAGCTCTAAGCGACCCTCAATCAATAGCAAGAGGAAACATTACCCAATTCGCTGGAGTCAACGTTCTTGCCAATCCACTAAGATTTATGAGCGATGATTAGAAAGAGAAAAGAGATGTTTGGCCACCATCTCTAATCAAACCACCTTCTCTTAATTTGTCAAATGCATTATCCATCCGTCTTTGACTAAACTGTCTTTCTTCCATGAGAAATTTATTGAGTCCAGCAATATCGATTTCCCCAGGTTGCAGGTCTTCATCAGATACTTGGTTGACAGGATGGTTATGGAATATCTCTCTAATCTCATCAAGCCGTTGAGGCACTTCCTTGTCCTTCGCCGCGCATATCGCTTCAATGGTGTTGAATTCTTTAATCAATTTCAAACCAGTCTTTGGACCAATCCCTCTTATTCCTGGATGGAAATCAGTACCGATCATTATCGCTAAATCGACCAATTGCTCTCTTGTCAGTTGATTTTCCTTCAACACATCTTGCAGAATTATTTTTTCTGCAGAAACTACTTTTCCGTAACTTTTACTTCCGTGATTCATTAGATTTCTAACCAAGAATGGAGTTCCATAAAGAACTGCATCCCAATCCTGTGTTGCTACAACATCAAGTTGTCCATTTGCAGCCATAACCGCTGCTTGCGCTTCGCCTTCAGCCTTGGCATCAACCCATGGAACGCCCAATAAATCGAGTAATTTTTTTGTTTCATCAACCATTTCAGGACTATAATGCATAATGCGCTGAGCCATTTTTTGTGCCAACTTGTAGTCACCAGCAGCCAATGCTTCTTTGTGAATATCTTCAGCCTCAACTCTTCTTTTTCTTCTTTTGGCAATTTCTTCTGTTTTTAGTTCGGGAGAGTGTCCGTCAAAGACATAAATTGGTTTGATTCCATGAGATAGTAATGTGCATGTGCGATTTAGAAAACCCATCAAATGAGCAACTACTTTGCCATCTTTACTTCGCAATGGCCCCCCATCACCTTGCGGTGAAAGGTCGCGCATTGTTGTGAGAAATTGGAAGGCTGTTAGAAAGGCATCAATGCCGACGCGCTTACCGGATAGGCTTGCAAGTTCTATCGGTTCTTTAGGTGCGATGTCCTTCAGGTTGCAGCCCATATGTTGACAAATAAGGCGACAGTATGTAGCCATTGGCCTGCGAGAGCA
>ERZ1049444.842-NODE-842-length-25730-cov-4.709679_pt1 | contig 25730 bp, 19 predicted proteins | sample MGYA00383101_ERZ1049444 | MGnify/ENA primary metagenome ERZ1049444 (study PRJEB29581, sample SAMEA5548371) | metagenome | biome: marine; feature: coastal; material: water | depth 50 m | study: Short-term variability in the microbial, nano- and picoplankton...
AAACAAAGTTTAACGCCCTCAACGTACAACTCATTACAGAACTTTGCACCTTGTTTGATTGGACTGCAGAACGAAGCGTTGGACGACAGGGTGACTTGCACGACAGCAACGGAAAACCCTTCTTGCGCATCATTGTTCTTTCCGGTGCCGGGCGCCATTTCTGTGCCGGCGCTGACATCAACATGATGCGAGATGCAGGTGCGAACACTGCAGAAGAGAATCGTAGGGATTCAGAACGATTGGATCGCTTGTTCAACGGTCTTTGGGCCCATCCGTGTTTTACCATCGGAGCGGTGCAAGGTGTCGCTCTTGGCGGAGGGGCTGGTCTTGTTGCTTGCCTTGACCATGTCATCGCTACCTCCAATGTAAAAATCGCACTTTCAGAAGGTAAGCTTGGGATTCTGCCTGCTGTCATTGGCCCCTATGTCTACCGTCGACTTGGTTCTGCCTGCTTTCGTCGCCTGGCCATGCAGGCAAGCCGAATAGGCGCAGAAGAAGCATTGCGCACCGGTTTCATTGAGCAAGTTGTTGACGACACGGATGCGTTGCCAGCAGCAATTGACAGTCTGGCCAAAGAAGTCCTATCCACTGGCCCATGTGCAGTTTCTCTTGCCAAAGAACTGACGTTGAACTTCGACCGATGGACTGGAAGCGATGATGGATTGCGCGATTATACCCTTGATTTCACCAGCAGGATGCGTGGCTCACATGAGGGGCAAGAAGGCCTGTCTTCATTCCTTGAAAAGCGCCAACCCAACTGGAAGCCTGAAGAACTCGAATGAGGTGTTGACCATGATCACTAAAGTTCTCGTCGCCAACCGTGGTGAAATAGCGTGCCGCATTCTCCGTGCATGCCGAGAAGCTGGAATTCAAACCGTAGCGGTTTGCGCTCCAAACGACCAAGGTACCCTTTTCACCGAGATGGCTGATGAACTGGTCGTGCTGGACGGGGACACCATAGCGACAACTTATCTTGACCAAGAACAAATCATCCAAGCAGCACTTTCAACCGGTTCAGATGCCATTCATCCAGGGTTCGGCTTCCTGTCCGAACGAGCGCCATTTGCACGTTCAGTCAAACAGGCTGGTATCATTTGGATCGGGCCCTCGCCAGAAGCCATTGAACAGATGGGCGACAAGATGACTGCACGCCAAACCATGCGCAATGCTGGCGTCCCTGTGATTCCGGGTGAAGAAGTTGAAAGCGAGGATGAACATGAAGCCATGGCCGCTCTTGTTGAAGCCTCAGAACGAGTGGGTTATCCACTGCTACTCAAGGCATCAAGCGGCGGTGGTGGAAAAGGTATGCGTGCTGTATACGACCCTTCCGACTTCCTCCAATCTGCAGAAGGTGCACGGCGCGAGGCCGTGGCTGCATTTGGTGACGGCCGAATCTACATTGAGCGACTTTTGAACGGTTCAAAGCATATTGAAATTCAAATTCTCGCAGACCGCCACGGCAGAACCGTTCACCTTGGTGAACGTGAATGCAGCGTTCAACGCCGCCATCAAAAGGTGTTTGAAGAGGCCCCGGGGCCCACAATGACGCCAGAACTTCGAGAGGCAATGGGTCAAGCAGCGATTCAAGCAGCCCAAGCCGTCTCCTATGAGGGGGCAGGAACGGTGGAATTCCTCTTGGCGCCCTCCGGAGAATTTTTCTTTTTGGAGATGAATACAAGAATTCAGGTTGAGCATCCAGTAACGGAACTTGTCACTGGAACAGACATTGTTCGTGAGCAATTGAGAATTGCTTCAGGACAACCCATGTCGTGCGGAGACTTGAACATACGAGGGCATGCTATTGAGGTTCGCCTTTACGCGGAAGATGCTGCCAATAATTTCCTACCATCCATAGGCCCACTGGCTGTATTTAGGCCACCTGAAGGGCCAGGGGTTCGTCTTGATACCGGTGTGCGAGAAGGGGATGAAGTCACACCAAATTACGACCCTATGCTCGCAAAACTCATCGTTTGGGCCCCATCTCGTGAAGAAGCATTGCAGCGAATGCGTCGTGCTTTGGACGATTTCGTCATCTTGGGCACGACAACAAATGTGCGTTTCCTCCGGGAACTGTGTGACGCTCAGCCCATTGTGGACGGAACAACCACAACAACGACCATTGACGAACACTGGCCAAACGGATGGACTCCAACACCCGCCCCCCTTCTCGAAGATGCATCTCTGTTAGCAGCCGCAGCAGGGGAGACCATGGGTATGCACCGAACAACCACGGCCAGTCTTGATGGTGAATCACAGGGTCTACCAAGCCCATTTTCAACCTTGAATCGGAGGTATCCTTGATGCAACATCAGTTTTCCTCTTCAGACGGTCCCATAGAGGTGACCTTAACTCGGACGGATTCCGGTTATTCCCTTGCCGGCCACACTCTTGAATCAACGGGAGATGGTCGTCTTAAGATTCGCCTGTCCAATGGCCGAATTGCATACGCTCACGTGGCTAAAGTCGGCGATGTCTGGTGGGTCCACCTCGCCGGTCAGACCTATCGCTGGGAACGGATTGAACCTGGCTCCTCATCTTCACAAAACGAAGGTGGTTTGGTGGCGCCCATGCCGGGTAAAGTTCTGGACGTCCTCGTGAAAACTGGTCAAGAAGTCCAGGCTGGTACTCCATTGATGGTCCTTGAAGCGATGAAAATGGAGCACCGTATCGTCGCAGCAAAAGACGGGGTTGTAACAGCCATTCACTTTGAAGCCGGAGATCAAGTGACTCAAGGTGCTGTTTTATTGGAACTTGACGAGTGAATGCGTCAACGATTCTTCCAATCCCCACTCTCAATAATATTTTCACCTGAGGTTGAGAGATTGGTGATGTAGGTCCATGCCCACCGCTCTCCTTCTTTCGTCTTGACCTTTAACACGGCACGATGGTACAGGCCTTCATGGTCGTCGTAGGATGAAAAACCTTCGATTTCATCAAGTCGTTTCAGAGTGTCTGTGATGTCTTTACAACGGTAGAACTCTCCAACTACGTTTCCTTCGCCTTCCGCTCGCAATCCAGGATATGCTCCATGGTCATAGAGTGTGCCGCGGACACTAGCGGGTTCCATGAGGCCTTGCGAAGCCTCAACCATGATGCTTGAACGGGATTCTCCCTGGCGGAGCGTGCCGTATACAAACACTCCATTTAGGAATGTTTTATCATGCATATTATCAATTGCTAAAATTAAATGTTCAATTGGTAAATTATTCCTTATCAAGTTCCGTTGTATCAACTCAACATACGATGCATGAGGTTGCTCATAATCTTCAGAACAGCGGTGTTGTTGAACGGTGTAGGTAATTGCTTGTCTCAATCTACCGTTACCATCAACTACGGTTACATTTCTTCGCTCGTAGGCGTACGGGAGTCCTTCCTTGATGTCGATTGACCTGAGGGTTTGTTCATCCACTTCAAACAACAATCCAGGTACAACCGAACCCAGCGTAGATGGAACAACATCTGCAGCACCCGCCTTTCTACTCGTGGAAAAATAATGGAATTGAAGCGTATAATCGGGAAGCCATGCGGGTCCGATTTCAATCAATCCTGAGGGGTCAGCGTCGTGGTCCGAGCACCATTGCACCCAATCCGCTTTGTCCATGTTTGACCCGTAGCCAAAGTACAGATGTTTGTCGCTCATACTCATGAAACTGGGTGACAATATTTCAACTCACGGCAGATGAGTGGCATGAAATTGAGCCTGATGTGTAACAGATGGAAACAGGCGGTTATAAGGAAAGAAGATGTGCAAAAAACATGCGAAATCCTTTCATGATGTTAACAGAAGTCAGTGTCGAACATCCGAAGAAGGCCTTTGGGGCCATCATGTTGACCGTTCTGCTGCTTGCCTCGGGGGCAATGCACCTTCAGTTCGATAACAGTGAGGACGGTTTCTTCCCCGACGACCCAAGCGTCGACTTGCTCAACGAAGTTGAAAATGAATACCGATCAAACATCGACTTCATCCGCGTCATTGACGAAATTGAGGAAAACGACCTCTTGAAGGGGGAGACTTGGACCGATCTTGCTACGATTGAAGCGATCATGCTGAACGATACCAATTTCCAGCCCTACCACTTCCCGTTGTTTGGCACTCAGGCAAACAATGGCCCAGCAAGTAACGCCATGCAATGGCAGATGCTCCAGGACGAATCAACCGCATCAGCATGGCTCGTGCCGCTCCAGGAAGCCGTCGTTGAGGTTCTAAGCGCTCAAGGCCAAGAAAACCTCACAGCAGCACTTTCCAACCTCTCCGCTTCTGCTCTTAGCATTCCCGCTGTTGAGCCTGTAACACCCCAACGGCTCAACGATTGGGATGCAGGAACACCGGCTGAATGGCTCCCTCGCCTTGATACTGGCGCCAACCTCTCCGATGAATTGGGCTCGCTGACAGGACAACTGCAGAGCGCATCTGTCGGGCGGGATCCCGCCGAAACGGGACAAATAATGGCTGTCATCGGACCCATTCAAGGGCAAATCGGACCGCTCTTGGGTCTCCAGAGCGTCGACTTCCGTGCCGGGATCCTGTCCAGCTTGCCCGGCGAGGACTCAAACAACCCATGGGTGAGCGACGGTCCAGTGCTGGTTACATTGGTGGTTTCAAGTGAACCTGCAGACTACGGATACGCCGTGCTTGATAACGTTCAGGAGGACCTCTCTGCATGGGCTGAATCCTTGGAAAGCACCCTTGCTGAGGCGACTGGTGATGAGGATTTGCGCACTTTCTCGTTTGCACAATTTGCTGAGAACTCCTCTGCAACAGTAGGGAAGGAAATTGGTATTCTAACCAGCGCCGCAATGCTGCTGTTGGGTATTATTCTCTGGTTCAACTTCCGCAGCGTCCGAGAAACCGCCTACGTCCTGAGCCTTACAGTAACGGCCATTCTTGCTACCTATGGGCTGTCAGGATGGCTGCAGTTTGCGGGCGTTCCTATGACGTTCAATGCCGCCATGAATTCCATACCAGTACTGCTGTTAGCCATCGGAGTAGATTACGGCCTCCACGTCGTGATCCGAATCAGAGAGGAACTCCACGACGAAGAACAGCGAAACCCCATGGGTCGTGAAACCCTCAAGGATTTTGATTTCGCCATTCGTCAAAAAGCCATTCGTCAGGGAACCATTCTCACATCAATCGCCCTTCTCATTGCTATCTTTACCGACATCGTAGGGTTCCTTTCCTTCCGTCTTTCCAGCCTAGCGTTTTTGCAAGTATTTGGAACAGTTATCGCTATTGGTCTGTTTTTCATCTATCTCTTGAGCATATCAGCACTCCCTGCGTTGATGCTCATTCTACCTCCAAAGCGACTTCCACTCACCAAGGCCAGCAGAGTGAAAATCGGACCCATCAGCAACAACATCGCAACACTCTCTCAACGACCCAAGTTGGTCGGGGTGATTGCCGTCATTTTGCTCGTTCCGATGTTCTTTGGATTCCAGCAGTTGGAAGTAGCCTTTGAACAACGGGATCAACTCGACACCTCCGTCCCAGTTGTGGGTGACTTTTTGCTGATAAGCGACGAGTTCGGGACCAGTCGTTCACCGCTCTACATTGTTCTTGATGGCGATATCATGTCCGATTCAGGCAGAAACGCCTGGCAGGTCGCTTCGACAGAACTCAGTTCAAATTCAGACGTTAACGGCGTCCCCAATGGGTTATGGGATGTCCTCGAGCAAGCTCGGTTGCAAGACAGTGGGCTAAACAGCCTTCTCACGTCAATTGACGAAGGCAACGACAATGCCTGGCCGGCTCTTGAAACATGGGCGTTGGAAAATGCTACTGGTATTGAGATGACAAAGAGCCTTCTCGCACGTGATGGTGCCCAAACCGTCATCTCGTTCCAAGCTGAAACGCTGGATTGGGCGGCAACAGTCGCCTTTGCTGAACGAATGGATGCAGCCCTCGTCGTCATGTCGGAAGACATCGATGACAGTTTCACCTTGCGCCTGAGTGGACGCAGCCTCATCAACGCTCAAACCACTTCAGATGTGGCCAATGCTTCGATTCAGTCCACTGCAATCGTTGCGGTGGTTATTCTTTTGATGCTGACAGGGATTCACACCGCTCGTAACCAGAACAACCTCAAGGAAGGTATGCAACGAGGGTTCGTATCTTGGATTCCCCTGATGATGGTCGTTGTCTGGGTGTACGGCCTGATGGGCTATACGGGCTACAACATCAATTCCCAGACCGTAACCATCGGAGCGTTATCGCTTGGTCTTGGAGTTGATTATGCAGTTCACTTCACGACTCGGCTGGAGGAAGAAGCCGAACATGCTCCGTTTGGAACACCGCATGAATGGGTCGCTCGGTCGACCGCCACGACAGGGCGCGCCATGGGAGGCGCTGCGCTGACGACTGCGGGAGGGTTTGCAGTCCTCAATCTGTCTGCGTTGCTGCCGTTGCGTTTGTTTGGCCAAGCCTTTGTGGTCGCCATCACGCTTGCTTTGCTTACGAGTTTGCTCATCCTGCCGGCCCTCTACAGCCCCTTCCTTCGTAGGACCGCTGCACTGGCAGCACAACATCAAGGAGCCAGTGAAGAATGAACCGAAAAAATGTATTTTGGTTTTCATTTTTTGTGGGTCCGCTGATCTTGCTTTCCTACATCCGAGGAGTGAATGCTGTCAACGACCCACTCGACTATTGGGGAGGGGTATCTCCCACAATGCAGCAGTTCATTGTACCGTGGATGTTCGTAGCAGCCGTGGGATATCTGTTGATGTGGTATCAGTTCTTCTTCGGTTGGAATGAGGATGAGGTAGCAACCCTGCAGTGGCCCGGACGTGAAGCCGACGGAAAGGGAGCACAGAGGTTGTTCTTGCTCTATTCAGCATTCCTCATACCCTCCATGCTCTGGATTGATGCGACACGAATGCATCTTGAGGGGCCAAGTCTGCTGTTGACGGTTGTGACGATTGGACTTCTCTTTACAGCAGGCGCAGCGTCTGTTGGATTTGGGGTCCTTGCTTGGTCATCACGTGGGACCCTACCCCACGCTAATCGCGTGGTCATTGGTTCTGTGATGCTCTCGATTCAATGCACCTTTTGGGATGGAATCTACTGGGTCGTCATGTTTCCCTGGTGAGAACAGCGATTCAAATACTCGATGATTAATCTTTGAGTATGAAAAACCTCGTTGTCCTTGTGCTCTGCGTAATCAGCATCATCGTTCTTGCGGGTTGTACAGCTCCGATTGAAATCGAGGCGATGGAATCTACAGAATCTTCAGAAACGACCCCGATCCCCTCAAAAATATCGTTTACAGCACCAACATTGGACCGAGCAGAAGACCTTGGCAGTCAGCATGATTTACGAAACAGTTTCGACGGACCCATTCTCATGCTCTGGGTTGCGTCAGGTTGCAGCGGATGCCATGATTGGACCGACCTCATTCGGAACGAAATGAACGCTGGAAACATCTCAAACACCACCACCATTGTTTCCGTCCATCGTTATCCTGAATTTGAAACAAGTGAAGACATGGAACGCCGGTACGGCGACAACACGAGCGAACATTATGCCCCATGGCCGGTCCTTGTCCCAGACGCTTCCACTACGGTGATCGACCGTGAAACCGGACGCATGACAGATGTTGGTCTCTACGCCGCCTTTGGAGAACCGGTAACCCCAACCCTGCAGGTCATTGACAGCGAAGGCGGAATTGCATGGACCTCCAGTAAATACTGGGCGAACACCACTGTATTAGAGGAAGCATTGAACATGATGGCTCAACAAGATGGGATACAATGACAACAATGATCAATGCCCTATTTTGGTTTTCCAGCCTGTACATCCTGCCGTTTTGGCTCATGATGTGGTTCGCCCCGCAACATGAGCGTACGAAACAAATGATGAGCAACGAGTGGCTTTTTCTAGCTCCATTGTTGCTGGCTTACACGATAGCCGTCATACCAAACCTCCCGTCCATTCTCTTGGCCTTGAGCAGCGAAATGCCTACGCCCGAATCCGTGATTGATATGTTCTCTGACGAAAGGGTTATTCTCATCGGATGGCTTCATTTCCTCGCCTTTGATTTGCTAGCAGGGCGATGGACATGGGAGCGCTTGATGGAAGCCAAACAGTCAATTTTTGTGAGCATGCCCGTCTTGTTCCTGAGCATGATGGTCGCACCGCTGGGCTGCTTGGTCGGGCTTTTCATCACCCGTGTTGCAATTACCACGGAATGATCATTCCTTCCATGTACCGTGGAAGTCCTCTGCATTGTCGACTCGAATGAAGAGGTCCAGCGATGACCAAACAAGGCTGTTAAATCCGCTGGCCATTTCTTCTTGACCGCCTGCTTTGGCCGTCATAAATTCAAGAGTGTCCGATGGCGAATGCCATTCCTGCCAGAATGAGATTTCTCCACCCGGGCTGAAGAAATTGAAGGTGGGGTAGCCTTCAGAGAAGAACGCACAGTGGTCTGAAGCACACGATTCAGCAATGTTCCACATGATTGGATTCCCTTCAGTTGGCGTATAAGCGAGGTCATCCTCGATGGTTTGCCCGACCCAATCATGCATCCTGTTCATGTTTTCATCACTTGCACCGGCTATATCGATACTCCAGTCGTACCGCGTGGCGGAGAATATTTCCCCTCCAGGACCAATGATCGGTTCGGTTCGAGGTACGATTGGATAGTTGAGGGAAACCATGTCAAAATTCATGTACGCTTTGACCGAGACGTTTTCAGGAAGATGTGCTACATATGCAAGGGAGCCCAAAAGCCCTTCTTCTTCACAGGCCCAGAGTCCAGCAACTACGGTATGGTCAAATTCCATCTGTGCGAGGGCTTGAGCCATTTCAAGAGAAACGGTTGAGCCTGAGGTGTCATCGTTGGCTCCTTCATTGGTTCCACCGCCAGGGGGGGTGAACACGTAAGCGATGTCAAAATGCCCACCTATGACGATGTACTCGTCTGGGTTTACGCGACCCCAGTTGTATCCAACAACATTGAGTTGGTCTGGGTCATCATCGTAGCGTGTTACTTCAACGAAGTCAAAGCCCATTCCCCTCATGTTCTCAGCCATGGCTTCGGCTGCTGCTTCATATGCTGCACCGCCTTCGTGAACTGAAGCTGAGCCGCACCAACGGTTGTTGTAAGATGAGGTGAGCATGTCGATGGTGTCGTAGGCTCTGCGCCCATCAACCAACATCAACTCTTGACTGTCTTCAAGCATCAGGGTTGCGTTCCATGCTTGGTCGCCAGCGGTAATATTCAGTTCGACAGTATCTCTCTCAGAATCCAGAATCAGCATTGTGATTTCGGTTTGAGAGGCAGGCAGTGTGTAATTCACATCGTCTCTTAGCACTCCGAACTCATCTTGGAAAAACGCTCCAGGAGAACGACTGATGGTCCAATCGACGGTACTTTCAACGGATAGAGTGTAGAATTGTCCTCTCGCAGCCGTCATGGATTGCGTTTCATCAACTTCTAATTCCGCAACAGGTTTTGTTTCACCGTCTTCCCCAAAACAACCAGAAAGCGGTGCAAGAAGGAACAACGTTAGGACAAAATAGATTTGAATCGACTGTTTCATTGGTTCAGCCCCATGTACACGGTTCCAAAACCGTTTGGCCTCCCATAAAGGGTTGGAGAACTTCTGGAATACGCACTCGGCCATCTTCAAGTTGATTTTGTTCCATGATGGCTACCAATGCACGAGACGTTGCGACTGCGGTCGAATTAAGCGTGTGTGCAATCGGTTGATTTGGATGCCCAGGCTGCCCGTAACGAATGGACAATCGGTTGGCTTGATAGTCGGTACAATTTGAGCAAGAAACAATTTCTTTGTACTGGTCTGCCCCTGGAATCCACGCTTCTAGATCGTATTTCTTAGCAGCGACTGTCCCCATATCCCCAGTACAGATGTTGACAATTTCATAATGAATGTCCAAACTGTTCCACAAGTCAACACAATTGGTAAGCAGTTCTTCGTGGAGGGCCCAAGAATCTTCAGGTTTGGCGATGATGACTTGTTCAATCTTAGTGAATTGATGGACCCGCCATATGCCGAGGTCGGATTGGCCGTGACTTCCTACTTCTCTACGGAAGCAGGACGAGACTCCCACCATGCGCAGCGGCAGCATGTCTTCGTGGATGGTTTCGTCCATGTACATGGCGGTAAGCGGGTGCTCAGAGGTTGCGATCATGTAGAATTGGTCCGGCTCTACCCCATACATGACGGTTTCAAAATCTGCGAGGTCCGTGACTCCTTCGTAGGCTTCACGGTTCATCATCACCGGCGGTTGGACGAAGGTAAAGTCACGCTGCTGCAAGAATTCCACCGCATAATGCTGGAGGGCAAACTCCAGTCGGGCAAGGTCTCCCTTGAGGAAAAAGAAGCGGCTTCCTGTGATTTTTGCCGCTCGTTTGAGGTCCACCCAACGGTTCATCTCAATCAACTCATTATGAGTCCGGACGTCGAAGTCAAAATCAGGTTTAGTACCGTGAACAGCGTGAACTGTATTGCCCGATTCATCCGCTCCTTCGGGTACGTCGGTGTGGAGAATGTTGGGAATTGACATTCGGATACTGTCACGTTGGGCCATGGCCTCGTTGGTTTTGGTTTCCATTGCGGTGATTTTGGCGCCTAAATCCGCTACTTGTGCTAGAATCGCTTGTGCAGCCTCGTTATCTCCAGCCTTTTTTGCAGCACCTATGCCTCGGGCAGCTTCGTTCTTTTCTCTGCGTAACTGGTCGGTTTCGTGGAGAGCGTTTCGCCATTCTTGGTCAAGTTGAATGACCTTGTCGATGTTGTCTTGTGGAATTCCTCGCTTGGTATGGTCTGCTCGGATTCGTTCTGGATGTTCGCGAAAGAGTTGCATGTCCAACATATTGATCACCAAGAGATATTGAATTGAAGGATTTCACTGCCTAAAAACAGGAAGCCGCCAATGAAGTAACCGAGAATGGCTCCGCCGTTGAGCAGTGGGAGTCCAGCTTGGGCTTTTCCACGAGCAACATAGGTCATCAAAGCGAAGTAGCCAAGTAAGCCCCCGATGAGGGTTGATATTGCAACTTGTGTTGCAGCACTTGGGTCCAAGTATTGGAGCGCTGAAAGAACCAGCATACCTGGGAAAATAATGTCTCCAAGACCCATAAACATGGCTTCTGTTGATGGCTTTTTCTTGCGTTTGGTCTGTACTTTATCCGAGAGCACCCGCTTTGTTGGAGCGTTTTCTGTTTCTTCAATCAAAGAGTAGTTGGTATCTTGCGGTGCGACGAGAAGAATAGGTAGACGCAAGCCAATCATCGTATCCGCTAGGTCAAGCATGTGTTTGGATTTGTAAACCGCCCATGCATCGTAAACGGCTGCGAGAATCATGAAAAGTATGGCCATTGGGGGCTCGAAACTGACACCAAGCAATGCACAAACACCAGCTCCCAAGAGGACGCCGGTCGTGTTGACAACGTACCATTCACTGTGGACGTAAAGCAAAATCATGAGAACAGCGGTTACGGCAAGTCCAATCATGGTGGGGCCAGTCCTCAATTGAAGGCCAGTTAACGGGAACATGGCTTCTTCTAACGAACCTGATTGCACATCGATCATGAACGTATTAAGGTCCAATTTAATCGAAATTAAACGATCTGAGTTTGCTTCTACGCTGAGTAAGGTGATGGTGGAATCAGCAAGAACCGGGAACGAACCTACATTGGCCAGAGAGGTTCCGTAAAGGAGGTAAGCGTCACTTTTGCCAGTAATCACCAAGTCAGAATAGCCGTTGTCATCCCAGTCAATGATTTGAACCGACGATACGGTATCAACCAAGGTATCGAGTATCATCCTGTCCTGTATGGAAAACTTCTCGCTGTATGCAGCAGAACCGTCCCATTCAATCCCGGTCACCTTTCCATTTTCCTCTCCGAGAAGAAGCATGCGTTGGTTATCCGGCAATGACGAAGCGTTTGAAGCAGCAAATGGAGAGATACCTACTGCAGTTGATGTGAATGCTGAAGTGCTGTTTTGGAGGTAAGCCATTCGTATTTCCCCATCAAGCCGAGGTGTAAGTGGGTCGCTGACCGAACTGTACTCGTCCAGATGAAGGACACCTGAGGCCGATGGAGTGGCGAGGAACAAGAGGGTGTCATTGAGAAGTTCCGCATGCAATATGCCGTCTTTGAAACTGATGAACGGGACATCCCATCTTGCTTGGAACGTCAGGTTTCCGGGATAATCGTCAAAGGTGTTGTAGCGTATCATTTCAGATGCGGTGTTAAACAAATACATGGCTTCGTCTGTTTTGACAGCAAGAGCACATCCCGTAATCATTGATGCGATGGGTTGTTCAAACCCGCCTTCACCGTTCTCAAAGCATGCATAGGACTGGATGAGTTCACCGGTTAGGGACTCAACGGTCCAAACCCAAGGGCCACTGGTGAAGGTGAGTATTCCGTCGGAAGTCGCCATTCTGATTCTGGAATCTGGCTCATTGAGAGAGTGGTTGTGTGTCATCGACCATACTGGTTCTTCCATGCCCGAAGAGGTACTCCATGCAGAAACAGTGGTATTGATTTGGTCTTCTCCTTGAATGTTAACGGAGGTAATGAACCCGTCATCGCCCCACGCACCGAGGTAATCCCCTGCGATGGTGCTTTGTTGGTCCATCTCAAACGGTTCTGGGTCAAAGTCCAGAAGTGCAACGTGAGCGAGAGGAATGGTGCTGTACAACAAAGCAAGCGTTAGCACAACCATCATGCCGTACTTGATGATGTAATCCTTCTTGTATTTCGCAAGCAAGATAATCAGTGCTGTGAACATAAAAATTGCGAAGAGTTCAATGGCGACATAACGAACTTGACTTGCCCCAGATGAGCCAAATGCCTTGAGCTCGCCAACGTCATAATACGGCCGCATGAAGCTGGCCAGTGCAATGGTTACAACGAACATACCTGCCATTGCCGTCATTCCAACCCATTGCTCTTTGAGGAGTTCAACGAGGGTATCTTCCTTACGAAGTTCCTCCTCAACTTGAGCGAATCGTTCGTTTTGGCGAGGCGTGCCCTTCCCGTTAGCCTCATCGGTCATACCTGTGCGAGTCCTCTCTCTCATATCAGCCTCGCGTTTGCAGGACACTCAAGAACGCAAAGGAAAGAGGCTATGGAAGACGACCGGCTGCATGGACCATGGTGGGCCAAAAACCGGTTCGGATTTGGCTTGAAGAAACCAAGCATCTCGGAATGGCTCTTGGCTGAGCCAATACGGCGAAGGCTGTTGAAGCGCTTCAACTCCCATCGTCTTTGTTAACAACGGTTCACGTCGCAGGAAGCAACGGCAAAGGGACCACCTGTGCAATGCTTTGTACTGCCCTTACCAACCAAGGAGTTTCGAATCTTTTGTTCTCGTCCCCCCACTTGGTTCGTGTTGAGGAACGCATTCGGATTAACGGCGTACCGGTTCATGCCGATGTCATGAATCGTGCTCTTGAGGCAGTCCGTACTGCAACATCCGCAAGCAGCATCACAGTCACCTTCTTTGAAGTGACTTTTCTAGCCTCCCTCATTATTGCACACGAAGCGGGAGTTGAAATGTTGATTCTTGAAACAGGTTTAGGCGGACGTTTGGACGCAACGCGTGTTTCCAAAGCCGATGTGTGCATATTGACCTCCATCGCTCTGGAACACACCGATGTTCTCGGGAGCCAACGGACAAAGATTGCTCGTGAAAAGGCTGCAATCGCACGGGCCTACTGCCCGTTGATCGTTCGCGACCCAGATGACTCCGAGGTTTTGGAAAGCATAGAGGACACGGCTTCAAATGCTGGAATGGAACTTCTTGGAGAAGAAATTGGCCCTGCAGACCTTGTCGTGGTCGACATACCAAAAGGGACATCATACCGTGACGAAGCAAAACTACTGGTTGATGCCGTTTGGCCCTACCTCGCCGGCGTCAATATCCAGTTGGAGCCGGATACCAGCAATTGTATTTGGCCAGCTCGAATGCAATTTGTTGAATCACAAAGTTCCGTTGAGCCACATTTCCTTCTTGATGGAGCGCATAACCCAAGTGGTTTGGAGCGAGCGGTCAAGGAACTCCATCATCGGCCTGAAATTCAAAAGGGAGATTGGGTACTCTTGTTTGGAACCTCTCCCCAGACTGATTTGAACGAGGCATTATCCCACATCATTCAACTCTGCACATCAAATCCACCTCTCAGCATCATACTCAGCGAACCTCAAGGAGGGCGCTACCCCGCTGTCCCAGTGGTTGAACTCACCCCATGGTTTTCACCCCTCGGTATTCAATTAACGATGCACCCGATCCCCAAGGATGCGGTAAAACATGCCCAAGATGTTTATGATCAATCAATTCTGGTCGTTTCCATTGGGTCGCTTTACATGCAAGGAAACGTCTTGACCTCATTGGGTGCAGACACCAACGACGACCTGAGTTTTGTAGCGAAGCAATGATACAAGTGTGGCTGTTGTGAGAATTCAGTGAGCCAATGAAAGACAAGCATCTTGCTATTCGAATCCAACAGTGTCTTGCCCTTGCTGAAGCATCAAATTGTCCTCGGCGTACCTTTGGTGCTCTTTTGGTCGACCCTGAACGTAACGTCGTCCTCATGGACGGATACAACGGCGGACCTCGTGGCGGTGGACGCTTGTGCGGCGGCGAAGAATGCTTGCGCGACACGATGAACATCACATCGGGCACTCGGGTTGAGATCGGATGCCATCATGCTGAAATGAATTTGATTTGCAATGCTGCAGCCAACGGTGTTTCAACCAACAAGGCATGGCTCATCGTAACAGGTGAACCATGCATGATGTGTGCCAAACTGATACACCACGCTGGAATTTCTCAGGTTGTCATTGTTGATGGCGGTTTCATGGGTGAGAACGGGGTTGGGTATCTTGAAGACCACGGTGTTACCATCCAACGAACCGAAGGGCCTCAAGACCCACGTGCTTAATGTTCAACCAGTCAGCAAATGTGTGCAAGGTTTGTGTTGTTAAGAGAGAAGTCCGGTTCAGTCACAGCAGTTCTTTTCGATGCTGTTTTGTGCGCAGAAGCAGGTCTTTGCAGGAACGATGTCTGCACGAGAACTGCGTTCGTTGAACAATGCAGTGACTTCTGCGAGTTCTTCGGGAGCATCGCCGCGGGCTTCAAGACAGAGTTTGAGTCCCAGGAGACCCCACATGTTGTCTTTCCAGAGTTTGATATCGGCCCGATAAACTGCTTCTGCTTCTTCAAATTCACCTTGCTCGTGCAGGAGTGCGCCAAGAATATGTCGCACAGGTTGCATTTGGCCCCAAGGCTCGTTGTAGGCAAGGTTGAGTGAAAGGTCAACGCCACGGCGAAGATGGTCAAAGGCTACGGTAAAGTCGGAAGCCTCTCCACGTTCCTTTGCAAGGAATTGTTTGCGGTATTCAATTTCACCAGCCAATACAGCTGCATTCACGAGCAGAATACAAGGTCCATCGCTTGGATCTTGGTACATCAAATTGTTGTGAAGTACACGTCCAGCGAGAGCAGGGTTCTGAAGGGCCTCATTAAAGAGGACCTGTTCTGCCTCTGCCTCTGAAACCATTCCCTTGGATGCATAGGCGACGCCTCTTGCATAATGCTGGGTTGCGATCGTGGCAGGGAAGACATCTTTGTCGCTGTACATTGGTTCAGCAAGGATTTCGTCCCACTTTCCGAAGCGAATCATCACGTGCCAAGGCATGGTGACATAGGATTCAAGGAATATGGCGCCCATTGGAATGACGCCGGCGAGCATGAACTGTACGCCAGAGTTCTCATCACCGGCAGGAAGGGTTTCCACTGCCTTGCGTGCATATTTCATGGCGACTTCGTATTGGCCCTCAAACATGGCACACCAAACCACGAAGTGGTGATTGTGCATTCGGTAAAATTTGTAGAACTGAGATTCATTTCCACTCAGTTCAACATATCGGTCATCGGCTTCAACTGCTGCAATGTTGCATTCTACAGCCTCTTTCCACTGCCCGACCCATGCATCAATGTGAGAGGGCATGTGGACGAGATGGCCCATTCCGGGCATGGCGGTACGCAACACGTCTGCGGCCGGGAGGGCGCGCTCTGGGAATGGAGAGAGTTCCAATGCGTGACAATAGAGGTGGCACAAAGCAACGTGTTCCTTGGCGCCTTCAATGTTCTCGAACGAATCTTCCATGACCTTAATCAACAGCAGAGTGTTATCATCAGCAGGGGTAATTTCCCCGGTGGTGGTGTTCTTGTCCCACAGCTGCCACGCCTTCAAATTCATGAGGGCTTCAACGTACACCGCAGCAACGTCCAAGTTTCCGTTGTATTTTCGGTACAATGGTTCCATCGCTTCAGCAAAGGCAACATTGAGTTCTGGACTGTTGCCCATGTTAAGGACCGTTGGGTCAGCAGCATCACGGGCTTCTGCCGAGTGGCGTTGTGCTAATGCATCAATGAGATCTTGCTCAAGTTCGGTGCAGTTTCCTTTGAGTGCAACTGCCTGTTGAATGGGGTCGTGGCCAGACCCTAGGCCGGGACTCCAGTTGTAACTGGAAGATAGACAGTAGGCAATCCCCCACCATCCCATGGCGCAGGTTGGATCGAGTTCGGTAACGTTCATGAAGCATGCAATGGCTTGTTCATGGTTGTAATTGAGCATGTGCCCATGGGCTCGGACATACATGGCCCGTGCTTCTTCATTGGCGCAGGTAATGGTTGTTGCAAAGAAATAATTTGACGCGTCGCCAAAGTCATAATCGGTTGGTGCAAGTGACATGTTTATCGCTACTTCGTGGTATCTATAAGCACTATACCTTCGTTTCACGAACACGGTAATAAAAATAAGAAATTATTAACAAAAACCTTCTTTTTATTTCGCTAGTTCATGCCGAATCGGTCTTCTTTGTCACCGTCTCTGCCTTGATTTTTGGTCATAAAGAACAGAACCAGGCCTGCGCCAAGTAAGAGTGCTGCGCCCAGGACAGTGAGTACCGTTGCACTCAGCCCTTCTGCTGCGTCTCCTCCAGAACTTGCTTCATTGAGAATAATGGCCGAAGTTGTTGTGTTCAACTCTCCAAATTGGTCAATGGCGCGTAGTTGAACTTCATGGGTTCCGAGAGGAGTCCCCGTACGAACCGATAGTAGGGCGGTGAAAGTCCCATCGTTTGCTGTCTCATCGCCACCGTTGATTCCATCATCGTACATCCTTATCCAAGAGGTTTCACCAATTGGAGAAAATACGCCCATGTCAATCTGAACCCGCTCGAGGCCATCCGGGACGTAAATTTGGACGGAATAGGGAATCAGTTCTACACCGTTCTTCTCAATAATTGTTGATTGGGTTGTTATGGTTGGTCGATCGTTCTCAATGGTAACGACAATGGGTGTGGTTGTGATTGATTGGACGTAGTGCGGGCCATATATTGGATGTCCAACTGAGCCATCAACAGGGGTCCAGACACGGTGCTGAGCGCTTGCCCCATAGGTGTCATTTGTTCGGAACAGGAGGGATTGTTCTCCTGGCGTCATTCCATCAGGCATAGCGAACATCCCAGCCCAACTTCCAAATTCAGCAGGCCCAGAGAGCGTGAGAGGGGTGATTTCTCCTCCGTATTCCCGAAGGTCCAGTTGCACAGAGGAGACTCCGTGTCCGTCATAGGCTTGGACGTTGATTACGACGGATTGCCCTCGTTGGAGGCTGGAAGGAGCAACTTCGACTTGAGTAAGCCGCGGTGCTTGGTTAGCGACCATGATTTGTCCTGTTGCTTGGCTGACGGCTCCAAAACTGTCTTCAGCCGTGATGTTCACTTCATGCATCCCCATTTCTAATCCTGGGACATTGAACGAAGCAGTGTACACATCATCACCAATGTTGGAATCTCCGTTGAGCCCCCGATCATTGAGTTCTGTAATGGCGCCTCCAAGAGGCGATAGGTCAACATGAACTGAGATGACATTCCATTCTGCGTCTGGAACTGGGATTTCAATGTGGGCAGTGCTTCCACCCTCTCCCAAAACCAGACCTTCCCGAAGTTCCAGTGTGCCGATGTTGGGAGGGGTGTTGTCGTCTTCGCTGACGATTTCTGGAGAGAGGACACGCTCGAGATATTGCGTTTCGTTCATGAACGCCTCTTCTCCTGTTTCTCCAAACGGAAGGGCGAGAGAACGAGAAACGCTTGAAACCAGGCCTTGCAAGGGACCTGCTGAAACAAGGGCACCTTGAGCAGTTCCTAACGCGCCATCATCGCCGTACACTCCCGTCCATTCAATGACCGTTAAATTGTGCCCGTCCCGGACGTCGATCCTGGTCGTTCCTGCAGTCAGGAGCATGGGTAGCCCCTCTTGGCCGTTCAAGCGCAGAACGTCATTGGGTTGGAGTGGAATCGGCATGAACCCAGTTTCTCTCCCCACGGTTAAGTCACCAAGACCACTTTCTGCAACGGGGGCTGTAGCGTTGACCTGTATAGGGCTACGTTCGGGTCGTTCATCCCCTTCTGAGGGGTCAGGACCTGTCTCTCTCCAGACAAAACGAACGGTCTTGTTGTCCCACTCAGAGTGGACGACTTGATAGTCCCAAGTCTCGTTGTGCGTTGCACCAACGCCAGCACCGTCAAAGAAATTACCGCCGTTAACACCGGTGATGTTGAACCAAGAATCCTGATGAATGACATTCACAGGAAAAATTTGACCACTTGCGTTCGCTTGTTCTCCGGTTTCTTCAATGCCTCGGACAATGCCGAATGTTCCTTGGACATCACCTGAAAGCGTCCCGTCCACGTGAAGATTATCGGTCAGTGTTGTTCCATTGACTACCTTTGATCGAATTTCTAGAATGGTTCCGTTGACTACAAGGGTTGAATTTTCTTCAGCATCGTCAAAACCGAACGTACCCGAGCCCCACAATTCCTCTTGTTGAAGAACACGGATGCCTTCTTCCCATCGCTCAACTTGGACGAAGCCGTCCAAAGAAACGTCCATGCGAGTGCCCTCATCAATCAAAATGAAATCAGCCATCGCTTCCAGTTGGTTGTGTTGTAAGACTCGAATTCCATCAACGTCGTGGTATTCGAACAAGAATACAGAAAGTTCACCGGTGATGTCAAGCGATGAATTCTCATCATTATCTTCTACGATGTCCAGGGACCCTGTGGCTTCCACAGACAGAATTTCCTCAACAATACCCATGGCCAGCGAGCGGTTGAGGTTGGCTTTTGACACGTTCGCACGAACTTGTGTAACCGTTCCCTCGTCCTCGGTTGTAATGTTCAGTTTCCCGTATCCTTGTGCATCAAAGAGTTGGTGTGTTAGTATGCCTCCAACAATGGTTTCATTTTTCCACAATTGGGTGAGCACCAGATCAAGGTCAGTTTGAGTCCCATCAGCGGATTCCAACGTTCTGAAGGTTCCGTTGCCGAGTTCCCAGGATTCAAGTTGCTGTCCGGAGCGTTCCTGCCATCCTTGCCCATCAAATGTGAGGATGAAGCGCTGTTCACCTTCATCGTTCTCGTAGGCTTGATCAAGACCCCAGGTTGTCGACAGCATGATTTCGTGGTCGTCCATCGGTTGATTCCAAACACCAACCACAAATTGCCGTTGTACAGAAATTGGCTGGACGAGTGTCTGACCGTTATGCTTGGTAATGGTCACCGTTAAGCCGATGTTATCTGCCCATTCAACCGACGTATTCAATTCGACCAAAGCGGTTCGTCGTTCGTTTTCAAACCCCCACTCAAGCGACCAACTGACATCCAACAAGGAACCGTTTCGCTCATGGTCGATATCGAGTTGGAAGTCGTATGAACCGTTGTCTGTAAACGTCAACAAATACCCATGGTCGTTCATTCCCGAACCTCCCTCAACCCAGTGGGTCGTGATAGTGGCCGAAGGGGCCGTAGGAACTTGTGCTTGTATGGGCACCGTAGAGAACAAAAACAGAAGCAACATGCCGAAAGAGAGGATGCGGCGATTCCGGTTCATGGTCAAAACGGAGTGCTGCTCCTCTTCAAAACTTTGGGACCTTTGTTCTGTCAAAGGTCCAAGACGTATCCGAAAATCAACGGAAGGACGATTGTAGCGTCGCTCTTAATGTTGAAACGAGGAGTTTCTGGGCCGAGTTTACCCCAAGTAATTTTCTCATTTGGCGGGGCGCCGGAGTAACCTCCGTAGGAGGCTGACGCATCGGTAATTTGTGCGAACCAAGACCACAGTGGGACGGCCTCGCGCAAGTCTTGATTCAAGAGAGGAACCACACAAATGGGGAAGTCCCCAGCGATCCCACCACCCACTTGCAAGAAGGCCAGCGGGGTTGTTGTGGAGCGGTAGAATTCGATCAGTCTTGTCATGTATTCAATGCCACCTTGAACGGCAGATGTATCAACGATACCTTCAGTGCATCGTGCTGCGAAGATGTTTCCAAGGGTTGAGTCTTCCCATCCCGGTACAAAGAGAGGCAAGTTGACCTCGGCAGCAGCCAGCAGCCAAGAATGGTTTGGGTTTGCGTCGTAAACTTCCTCCAAGCACCCGCTATTGAGCAATTCATAGAGGTACTCATGGGGAAGTCGAGAAGCCTTCTCTTGACTGGCTTTCTTCCAAAGGGCGAGGATATGGTGCTCGATGTTACGTATCGCTTGTTCTTCGGGTATGCACGTGTCTGTTACACGATTCAGGTGCCTCTCGAGAAGGTTAACTTCATCCTCAGTGCTCAAATTATCGATGTTTTCGATGCGCTCGTAGTGGGAACGCGCAACAAGGTGGAAGACATCTTCCTCCAAGTTGGCTCCCGTACACGAGATCGCCGCCACGTGCCCTTGACGGATCATTTGAGCCAAACTGCGTCCAATTTCGGCGGTACTCATAGCTCCAGCAAGCGTAAGGAACATGCGCCCGTCTTGATGCAAGAATTGGCTGAGTGAACTGGATGTTCGTTGTAAAACCCCTGCGTTAAAATGGTGAAAATGTTCGTCGACAAATGCTCGAACGGACATAGCATCAGGCTCCGTGTAAAAATCGACGAACTTCATTTCGCTGCTTGAGTTCAAGATGAGGCATGGTTTCAGCCAGCCGTTCATGGATGTAATCGGCCATGACATTGGGGTCACTCTCGCCGCATGTGAAACAATCGATGGCGAGCCATCCACGCTCGGAGTAACAGTGGGCGGTCACATGGCTTTCATCAATGAGGACCACTGCGGCAAATCCAAGAGGCGATACGCTCCCATCAAAAGAAGAAACGTGGGCATGAACCTCTCTTGCTTTGGCTTTGGCTACAGCGTCTCGCATGAGACGAAGCATCCACCTGCCTTGCTCAGGTTCATCGTATGCATAGCCCGTATAGTCAAGGAAGACATGGGTTCCATGGGACTCGTGCTCTTCCATCAGTCCCACCTTGTGCGTGCTCCGGCCTTCCGTTCTTCAATTTGATGAAGGAGAGGTTTTGGACCAATCCCTAAAAAAAGTAGACTTAATACGCTCTTGTGGCTCACCCTTTGATGATGTCCAGCGCCCTTCCTGCCGTGAGAGAATATGGCATGCAACCGCTTTGGTAGCCAAACAGGCAGCCGTAAACTGAGTGAGAGGCGTATCCTCTTGAGCAACAATTTCGTTGACGTCAGCACTGATGACCGTGGCGTTTGGTGCTGCAAAAACCGCCTCAATCGTTTCAATAACCTGCCAGAATGAAAGCCCACCGGGGACGGGTGTTCCGGTTGCAGGAACCAGTGATCCATCCAATCCATCGATGTCCAAGGTGAGATGAACCGGCCCCGAAAGGTTGTTCAGAGATTCAAGCCATTTGTTCCAAGAGGCAGCACCGGTGTGTGGGTGTTGGGTGTCTCTGGCAAAAAACGTCGTGATGCGCTCATCAGAATTGATCAGAGCGACTTCTTGACGCGAACAGGCCCGAATTCCTGCTTGGAGTAGAGTTCCAACGCCAAGGTCCAGGCTACGAGAGGCTGCACACGCATGAGAAAACGGCTCGCCATCAAGCGATTCACGAAGGTCGGCGTGGGCATCGATTTGAACGATGGACAACCGGCTCAAGTCCCCGTTGACCAGCGGGTGATGGCGTGCTGCTTGTACGATTGGAGGCAAGATACCATGTTCTCCACCCAAGAACAGCGGAAAATGGTCCCCAGAGAACCATGGCTTAGCATGGTCAACCAATTCGTCCAATTGACCCATTAAGTTTCCAGCAGCTCCTTCCCATGCAGGTTCTGTGCGTATGGTGAATCCTGCTGGCAAATCAGTCGAAAGCAAGGGGTCGTACAATTCCACCTGCCCGCTTGCTTCTATGCATGCAAGAGGGCCCTCTGCGGTTCCCGTGCCGTAGGACGTGGTAAGTTCAAACGCCAATGGGAGGATTACGATGTCCGCATCTGCGTCAGATGGAGGTATTCCGAGGAATTGCCCCTCAACAAACACTTCATCCATTGAACCTGAGGGGGAAACGACACCTTCATGATGTTGCCGATTCAGCAACACCTGCCTCTTTGGATGCTGAATATCCAGTTTTCATGAATATGAGTAGAACATTTAATATGGGTCGGAGTACAATATAAAATAGCAACGGGGAGTACTGTGTGGGCCGCTTAAGGCTTCTCGGGCGGGGTGAAAATATGGGAATGACATTACCAGAATTAACAAAAGCAATTCAACAACATATCGATTTGGATATGGATACAGAGGTGGCTCAAGGGATGGCGGAACACGCTCTCGGCTTCTTTGGTTTCTACAATCGGATTATTGACAACGCCCTAGAGCCTACCGACCGTAACCTGTTTTACATGTTCCAAGACTACGACCTCCTCACCACCGAGTCCGAAGAAACAACTCTGTGGGATGGCCGAGAATGGAGGATTCACTACTGGAAGTTCAAACCCGACCTCCGAGAACGTGTGGAGGCTTACATGCAACGCAACCTTCAGGAAGAAGAAATTGATCCATTCGCTGATATTTACAGCACAGACGGGCCAAGCATCTGGACCCGTGAGGCCGAGAGGATTACGAATCCCAACGCATTCACTTCCGATTGACGCTTTTGGTTAACTTATTGAACAACCGAGACGAGGGTAGAATATGCGAGTATGGGGTCTTTGCGTCCTGTTGCTTGCAGGAAGTTTTGTTCCGTTGGCCTCTGCCCAACAACCCGACCTCGTCCAAGAGCATTGGTACCACTCCTACGCAACACTCACTGTCGATGTTAATGCATGGGCAGACGATTACCCGGAAATTGTTGACTTGACGATTGCCGGTCAGACCGAATTGGGAAAGAACCTCTGGGTGGTGCGAATTTCGGATTGGAGCAATGAAACCAAACCTGATGGTTCCGCAAAAGAAGTGGTTTACATTGACGGGGGTCATCACGGAAACGAACACCTTGGGACAGAATTAGCCTTTTTGACGGCTGAGCACTACATCGAGGGCTGGGTAGAAGGCGACCAAGAAGTGGTGAGGGTTCTCACCAACACCGAACTTCACATTCTTATCATGCTCAATGCGGATGGTAACGATTTGGACACACGATGGAACATCAATCAGGTTGACCTGAACCGTAATTATGACCATCACTGGAACGAACAAGACGAGACACAACCCGGAAGCGGCCCGTTCAGTGAAGCTGAAACACTTGCTAATTCGATATACATGAACACCGTTGTCCCTGACGCAGATCTGTATGTGACGATGCACACAGGCGTTTGGATCATGCTCTATCCATGGGGCTATATTCCCGACCAACCCATTGATTGGGAATTGTTCCATCACATCCGAGATGATGTCAATACCAACATTTCTGAGATTCCGATTCGCAATGCAAATCAGGGATTGTATCCAAATTCGGGTACCAGCCGAGATTACGGCTATGGTATCATGGGATTCCCAACCTTTACCTTTGAAACCGACGATGAGCAATGGCTTCTTGGTACAGTAGAGCAACTCTCCAGCCGCCTTGGGGAAGAATTGGACGTTATGGAGTATTTGATCTCAAACGTGTGGTACTGGAGGGCGCGACTGGATGTTCGCAGCATCGATGTGAGCGATAGTCAACTGACACTTGACGTTCAGAATCAAGGCCACGCAACCACAAATAACGCAAGTCTGCAGTATTTCGCCAGCAACGGAGACCTGCTTTGGGCTTCTCCATTATTCAGCGTCAATGCAACCAATAGCACCGTTCAAACCTTTGATGTCAAGGGGATTGATTTCTCAATTGACGGCAATTGGAATCTTAATTACCAAAAACGAATCATTGAATCATCTCAATGGATAAATGAAACCATTACGCCGAACTCACTTCTCCTGCCTGGAGACGACGAAGGCTCCTTCCTCATTGGATACGGAATCTTCCATCCGCTCAGCATCATCGTCGGATTCATAGCCGTGGCGAATGTTCTCAACCAACGCCCGTCGGAGTCAGAAGAAAAAGCCGAAACGGATGAACTCAATTGAAATAGTCTCTTTTCATCAAAGAACGCCTTCCTCCTAGGAGGTAAACTTCATTGAATCAAGGACGAGGTTTCAAGAGGGAAAAGCGAGTCGGAGTTTTAGGTGAACACCATGCAAGTAACAGTGAGTTCAGGAAACAACATCAACGGCACCCTAGTCCTTCCTCTTTTCGAGGGTGCAGAAACGATTACAGATAACGCAGAAGGCGTCCCAGCAGCCCTCAAGGGCCAGATCAACCGCGTGTTGAGTCAAGGCGATTTCAAAGGAAAAGCGAACAGCCTCATGTCGTTGTACGGCACCGAAGGCGGAAAAGCGATTCTTGTTGGCTTGGGTAAGGAAGACAAGAGCACATCTCAAACTTACAGGGACGCCGGTGCTACAGTTGTAGCACAACACAAGAAATCCCATGACTCTGAGCTGACCGTCGTGTTTCAGACCTCAGACGTAACCGCAATCATCGCGTTCTCAGAGGGAATGATGATGCGGGATTACAAGTACGACTTGTACAAGAAGACCGATGAAGATGACGAAAAGACACCTTTGACTGCCCGAATTAATTGCAATGAAGGGGACGCATCCGCACTCTCTCTCGCCATTGACCGTGCTAGCGCAGTTGTGTCTGGAGTTCATCTTTCTCGTGACTTAGGAAACTGCCCTCCAAACGATATGTACCCTATGGCCTTCGCTGAAATGGCGGAGAAGTGGGCTGATGAATACGACAATGTCAAGGTTGAAGTTATTGATTACGAAACAGCAAAGCGCCACGGAATGGGTGGGCTTGTTGCCGTTGGCATGGGTTCTTCCCGTAAACCGTGCATGGTCATTTTCACCCTCAACGGGGACCAGAAAGGTCGTCACCCTGTATTGGTCGGAAAAGGAATCACTTTCGATACCGGAGGAATCTCACTCAAGCCTGGCGCAAACATGGACGAAATGAAGTACGATATGGGCGGCTCCGCAACCGTATTTGGAACCATGCAAGCCCTTGCAGCCATTGCTTATGATAAGAAGGTCGTCGGAATTACCTGCATGGCTGAAAACATGCCAGCTGCTAATGCTCAACGACCCGGAGACGTCATCAAGACGCTATCGGGGAAAACCATTGAAATTCTCAACACCGATGCTGAAGGGCGTCTCGTTCTTTCCGACGGACTATGGAAGGCAGGAACAGACTTTGATGCTGAATACATCATCGACTTTGCAACCCTCACCGGGGCATGCGTCGTAGCGCTTGGCCACGAGGCAACTGGCCTATGGTCAAACGATGATGACTTCCGAACTCGGATCCATGAAACCAGTAAGGAAGTTGGCGAACTTGCTTGGCCAATGCC
>ERZ1049444.845-NODE-845-length-25652-cov-6.598508_pt1 | contig 25652 bp, 17 predicted proteins | sample MGYA00383101_ERZ1049444 | MGnify/ENA primary metagenome ERZ1049444 (study PRJEB29581, sample SAMEA5548371) | metagenome | biome: marine; feature: coastal; material: water | depth 50 m | study: Short-term variability in the microbial, nano- and picoplankton...
GCTTCACTGATTCTCGTGCATATTCTACTTGGAACAATCGTCCATCTGGGCTAAAGGTCGTAATGCCGTGGTCATATCCTCTTCCGCTTGGTTGCATAGTAATTCCCTCATCTTTCTCGTTGTATCGACGCTTTATGAGGATGCGGGTAAAAGTGGATGAACCCACACCATTCAACTTGGTCGCTAACAGCCCAAAGAGAACGCCACCTCATATGAACCCTCACACGATTCTTCACCCCTAACCTCATGTGGAGAAACTGGATGGGAGACTCGTGCGAGTCGCAGTCCTCTCCTCTGGCGGAAAAGATTCCGCTGCAGCATGGTGGTGGGCTCAGTGCAAAGGTTGGGATGTTATCGCCCTCGTGACTGTGAACATCACTGGTGGGGATTCCTGGATGTTCCAAATACCGGGTACCCATCTTGTCGAGCATCAAGCAACCATTGCTAAGGTTCCATGGATTCAAGTGGATACGCCTGGTGTGCAAGAGGAAGAAATTTCAGATTTGGAACACGCTTTGGCAACCCTTGACATTGATGGGATCGTCAGCGGAGCCCTCCGCTCGGACTACCAAAAATCGAGACTTGAACGGATGTCAGAACGATTGGACATCCGGAGCTGGACGCCTCTATGGCATCAAAGCAGCCTTGAACACATGAGAGGTTTAGTCAGCAATGGGTTCGAGGTCATGCTCACATCTGTCAGCTGTGAAGGCTTGGATGCTTCATGGCTTGGGACTGTTCTAACGAACGAATCCCTTGCATTGCTGGAGCAAAAATCGCTCGAGTACAGATTTAATGTCGACGGCGAAGGAGGCGAATACGAAACCTTGGTCATCGGTGGCCCTCATCTGCCGGGGCGTCTGGAAGTCCAAGGTGAGGTCGTATGGCAAGGGGCGCGTGGAACCTTTGAATTCACAGAAGTGAACCCCGTTCTTACGCAATAAGTGTCACTTGATCGCTGCTCGAGCAAGTGCGACGCATTCGTCGACGAGTTCTCCAGATACGCCAATGTGGTTCGCTGGGTCAAACATTGCTTCGAGTTCTTCCGCACTGAACGCAGCGGAAATTGCTGGCGTTCGACTGCATACATCGATGAGTTCCTCTTTGTTTGCGACGGCTGCGAAGGATGCCTCTCGCAGAATCTCGTGCGCTTCGTCTCGAGGAATGCCGTGTTCAACAAGATCGATCATGACTTTTTCAGCCATAACGAGGCCTCGCTGTGACTTGATGTTCTCGAGGCAACGTTCTGCATCGACCCACATGTTCGTCAAGACATCGCGCGTCTTTGCGATGACATCCTCGCACAATGCAGACCCGTGGGAGAGCGTAAATCGCTCGCTGCTGGAGTTTGCAAGGTCGCGTTCGTGCCATAGCAGAGCGTTCTCGTAGGTTGGAATAATCATTGAGCGGACAATTCGTGCCAAGCCTGATGCGTTTTCTGATTTGATTGGATTCTTCTTGTGAGCCATTGTGGAGGAACCCACTTGCTTCTCGATGTCGAAGCCTTCACCGGCTTCTTGGATTTCAGAGCGTTGAAGGTTTCGAACTTCTTGGAGAATTTTCTCGCATGTAGCAGCAATGTTTGCAAGCCATGAGACGTACTCGATGTATCGGTCTCGACCGACCACTTGCGTCGTTGCAAGTGGTACGCCGAGGCCAAGGTGGGTGAGGATCAACCGTTGCAATTCACGAGCATTCTCGCCTTGAGCAGCACCGGTGCCAACAGCGCCGAGGAATTTACCGACTGCAATGCGAGGTGTTGCTTCATCCAGTCGAATGAGTTGCCTTCGCAATTCGTCAAGCCAAACAGCTGCCTTGAGACCGAATGTGATTGGAACCGCTGCCTGACCGTGGGTTCGGCCAAGCATCACAGTGTCTCGTTCCCGTTCAGCAACATCGGCGCACACGCCGATGAGAAGGCAAAGTTGTTCCCTTAGCAGCACAATGCTGTCACGCAATTGGAGTGCAACCGCTGTGTCGACGATGTCGTTGGAAGTCGCACCGAGGTGGATGCACCATCCAGCATCGCCAGCAGCCTCAGCCATGGCCTTCGTCAGTGCCATGATATCGTGTCGAGTTTCTGCTTCAATTTCTGAGACTCGTTCCTTGGTCACAGATGTTGGGTTGGCAATGGAAGCGACAATGTCGTAATCCGCTTTGGAGACCCGACCGAGTTGCATGTGAGCCCAAATAAGGGCACGTTCAACTTCCAATTGACGTTCGTGGCGACCGACTTCGGACCAAATGTGTTTGAATTCTTGGCAGCCGTACCTGTAGTCGAGCGGGCAGAAGGACATGGTGGAAGGCCTACGCCTCGATTCATCAACATTGCCATGCTAATCTATGGCGGCAATCTCTGAAAATACGCCTAAAAACCGAATATTCGTGCATTATTCTGCGCCAGGGCGCATGGCAGTCCGAATCAAAATCACAGAGGCACCAGTGGCCAATACGAAAAAGACGCCAACATAATTGGAGATGTTGTACCACATGAGTGCGACCCCGACGAGGGAGCCATAGGCGGCAACTTGGCAGAGAGCAGAAGCCTTTGCTAATCGTAGCAAGTGCGATTCACTCAATGTTCCATTGTGCTCGAGGACATAGGTGTAGATCAGGAAATAGATGCCTTGGAACGGGATTGCTGCTGCAATAATGGTGAGCGCAACTTCACGAACAGCAGTGTAGTTTTTCTCTTGCTCAATGCCTTGGAACAACATGAAAGCCGTGTTCGTACCGAGAAGTGCTGCCATGATGGTCCATCGCTTATCTTGAGAGGAAGTACGACTCTCAACATTGACAGATGCTTCATCCATTGAGGGCTGGATGTGAGGTTCATGGTTTGATACTTGCCGTTGGCGATGAGGTACCAATCACTTTTCAGGGGTCCGCCCCGTTCACCGTTCAAGCAGATGCAACAAGTTTGATGATGATGCCAGTGACGCCTGCCACAATCAACAACAGAACCATCATGGCCACTGGGCCGTATTGGTTCTTATCACCTACAGCGGTTCCAAAGAAACCGTCACGTGAAATGGCCTCTGCAAAGGAATCAACCTCATTGAATTCGGGAAGGGGTCGTCGTGGAATCCGTTCGCCTTCTCGGACCACCAAGTCGTCGCTCATGGTTCGTGGTTGGGCTGGTAGGGCATGAAGGTTGCTCTCTTCTGGCCCATCGGAAGTATCTTGCACGGTGGGCACAAGGACACTTCATGCCTCGAATCATCTTTCCATTTGAGTCGGCTCATGTTCACTTGGCAGTCGAAGGCAGCACTGGCGGCACCACGCTTGGTTTGCATATGGCAGCCGATGCCATTCGAGATGGTGGCCGGGTTCTTTGGGCATCACCTGACATGCCAGATGGAGTACGCTTTGGGCAGTTGTTTGAACACCTTTCACTCGCCGATTCATCCAAATTCCATGCCATGAATCTTGTCGGCAATCTGAGTCAAGCGGTCGATGTATTGGTCGAAACATCAACCGCACTTCCAAGCGTTCGTTTGGTTGTCTTGGATGATTGGTGCGCTCACAGTGGCCGAATCCCCATCGATCGAATCAACGACATGAGCAAGCTTGCCTCATCGCTTGGCGATGACATCAGCCTCCTCCTGATCTCAAAAGCAGGCATCAATGCTGGCGATTCACAATCCGATTTAACCGTCCGTGGTAAGGAAAAAATGCAGCAGGCAGGCTTTCAAATTTGGACCCTGACTCGAAAGCAAGACGGTCCAAAACGAACGGTCACGATCAACGATGAAATCATTGAGTGTAGAATTGATGATGAAGGATTTGTGGCGCGTTAATCCTCGTCACCGTCATCTTCACCGAGCAACTCGGCCATCTCGTCGAGTGCGTCTTCGTCCGGTTCATCAAATTGTGTTGGGTCTTTTGCCCCACCCTCAAGCGTATCTTCTCCAGCGATTTTTGGTGCGTTTGCCTCGAGCGATTCTGCCCTGTTTTCGCCTGCTTTTCGTGCGATGAACCAAGCCATTGCTGCGAAAAGAAGAATCAAAACAACATATGCGATTGTTCGAGTGGTTTGTTCATCGGCCATGAGATGAGGACGGACCACGGGCTTTTAGCCGTTGCCCGGATTTACTGGGTTGCGGTCACTATACCATGCCAAAGGACGGGCGAGGTGGCGTCGTGCATCGACGGGTGGTTCGACCCACGCATGCGTTTCGAGTCGACGGTTGACCTCAATCCAAGCATCTGGATGGCGTGCTTTACAGGTCGGGCAACGAACGCCTTGGCCAGTTCCCATTGATTTCATCGTACGTTGGCACTCAATGCATGTCGGCCTCACTCGCATTGGTACGGCATGACATAGACTCAACTTTTCGATGTGCATCACGCCTGGCTGCGGTTCCAGTCCAAACGCAGCAATGCGGTCGCCCGGATGGAGGGCTTGCGCTAACAATTTGACGTTTCCACTCTGGGCGAACGCCAGCCAGTCTCCATGTTCTGTTCCGATTTTCGTCGTGCCCCGACTGAGGACTTCGATGGATTGAACGGTTGATTCGATGACTTCCTTCAGGTGGTCATCGCTCGCTTGGTTCGTTGCAAAAACCCGCATTCCAATGGTTGGTTCGGTTTGAGTGGCCTCAGACAACGCACTTGCTGCGCTCGACGCATCAGCTTGGGTTTTGGCTCGAACACCAAATAAGACAGGGCAAGTGCCACGTGGTGATATCAAACTCCGTTCTGTCCTTGGATCTCGACTCATGAAGGTTCCTTCATTCTTCGCAACCTCCGCAAGGGTGTGTTCACATACAGAACGCGCTTTCGAAGACCATTGGGCTTCTTCACGCCATGCAATCGCTTCCCATGTGATTGAATGCATCGGCCACACAACCGCAGCAATAGCGCCAATGCAGCCTTGACCACCCCACGACCGAGTTGGCCGGGGTGCCTCATCAAGGGATACATGACGTTGGACTGTGTCGAAGTAGAACGATGCCTCAGCGGGTTTTTCATCAAACCACACCATCCCCGGGTCAGTGGGTGATTGATCACGAGCATGGTCAGAAACCCCCACGCCTCCCTTGAGTGGCTGGAGGTGTTCATTCCAGAATTCATCGAGGAAAGTCAGCAACGTTTGTTCGTCGTTTGTTGTCAGTTCGACAGCCACCGCTGCGTTGCCACGGGTGCGTTGTTGTGCAAATGGCCACAATCGGACAAGGGACGGAATCGATGCTTCAACGCCATCGGGAAGCGATTCAAGTAAGCAATGCAGTGTGTAGGTTGTACAGCCATCACTCACGGTGTCTGTATCATCCAAGCCCAGCCAACCCATGTGTTCACCTCATTGGGTCAAAGGGGTCGCCCCGATCTCGATGGTCCAACACCCTGTCCACAACACTTGCAACCCCAAGGTTCCAATTTACCTTGAAACAGCGCAGTCCTTGTGCCCAACCGGCGCCCATGTCACTGTTCCGGTCGCCAATTATGGCATCCAGTTCGTGGCTTGGTTGTATTTTTTCATCCCACCAGTGAATTTTTTCACCGGCATCAATTTTGATGATACTTCTTTCCTCTTCTGGGGGACTGTGTCGGAACATTTGTTCACCAAGCCTGAGCATGCCTGGCATCGGTTTGCGGCATTGGCAACGATCACGGTGGCGGTGTGGGCAGACAAGCACGGCATCGAAATGAGCGTCACTGTCAACATCGAGCAACATGCTCCGCATGGCATCATGGATTTGGTGGATTCGATCCACACCCCACAACCCTCGCATGATGGGAGATTGGTTGGTCACAATGCAAATTTTGTACCCTGCTCTTCGCAACGAACCAATTGATGCTGCGACTTCAGGAAGCAACACGAGTTCATCTGGAGCGTTGATGTAGTTCGGGCTGCCAACATTCAACACACCATCGCGGTCGATGAAGGCAATGCCACCATGGTCGGGTGCATCGTTGGGTAACGGGCGTGGCGTCCACTGAACTACAACCCCCCGCATGGTTATCCGTAGGCCCCTCATTTGAAGGCGTTTTGCGTGCGGATGGGTTTGGTTGAAATGTTACGCCGGTATGGAAGTGCCATGCTGGTGTCTGACGAGGTGAGTTCAGTCATCGGTGCAGTGGGCCTGATTGCTCTCGCCCTTTCATGGCACAAGAGGGGCGACTCACCGGTACGACTGTCCCAGATTGGATGGACTGGAGTCGGTCTCTATTTTTTCAATGATACGTTCACCTACATGGAACACGATGATCTCATTCTGACCCTGTTTTCCGCAATGACCCTCCCGATGGCTATTGGCATGGCGATGTGGGAAGGGCGTGCGGATGATGACAAAAGTAAGGCCTCACTCACGTGGGCAAGAGGTGCTGTGGCATACGCTGGTGGACCATACCTTTTGATTGCCCATGTTCCTTGGCTGAGCGTGCTCGCAATTTGGTTTGTTGCTGGTCAAGCAGCGTTCTTCCTGAGGTTCTCCGGTGGCGATAACGTCGTCATGGGTGAGACCTGGGTGAACACGCCCGAAGGTCAAATTAGTTGGACTGAATTTGAAGGAAACCGTTGGTTCATGGGATCATCTTCCGAGGAATATCTGTTTCAGACGGAGTTGCTTCTTGCTGACGGGACACCCATTGGAATTAATTTCGTTCTTGCGTGTACCGCGCTTCAATCGATGGTGATTTTCATCGGTGCCATTGCTGTTTTAGACATTGATTGGCGGCGCCGATGCAGAGTACTGTTCCTCACTGTCCCCTTGATTCACATTCTCAATTTATTCAGGAATGCTGGATTGATCTGGCTCCACACAACCTATGTCGAATGGACGCTGTTAGGCATGTCCGTCTTTGAATTCGGACACAGCTATGTCGCACGGTTTGTATCGCTGTTTGCAATGTTTATCATGGCACTGATCATGTTCGATCTCCTGCCAGAACTGCACCGTCACATCGTGCGGTTGCTAAAGCCACTCGGGCTCTTACAACCAAAGAAGCGTTCCAATTAGCGCTGATGCCAATTTTCAGTTGGTGAGGCCCGAGTCCACATTGTGCCACTACCTGCTGGGTATTCAAGCACCTCAGCACCCGTTGCATCTAACATTCCCATCAATTGTTGAGGTGGTGCTGCTAGAGGCGCCTCGCTGCTTTCAAGCAAATCGGTAAATGCGTCCATCGATGGAAGGTTTGTGATGAGGTTTTGTTGTTGAGTGAACACTTCAGTGCTCTCTAAGGGTGTATCTTGCTCATACATCTCATTGACGGATGGTGCTGACTGACTTGACAGAGGGTCTTCTTCCATGCCAAGCATCTGGGATGCGATGTCTTGCTGCTTCATCTCTTCCCATTCATTTGTCTTGTTCGAACCTTGAGGCCCACGAAGTGCTCCAACGCCGAATAAGACGAGCAATGTAAGGACGACAAAGCCAACCAATCCGATTGAACCGTAAATCAAATCGTTCGAAACACTTGGCGCAAGGTCAGCGTTATCGCCAACACCGTCACCATCTGTGTCCTTCGATTCATCTGGATCCTCTGGAAAGGCATCGTCTTTGTCTGGTACACCATCACCGTCACCATCAAAGGCATCGAAATTGGTTTCACAGACGATGCTTAGAATTTCCATTTCTTCAGCGTCGATGAACCCATCTTTATTGGTGTCCATTCCTTTCGTATCATAGGTGTTCTTGAGATCGAGTTGGCTGAATTCCTTGAGCGTAATTCCATCGCCAAATGGCGAAAGTTGTGATGCGATGATGAGAATCTCATTTTCGCACGAACAGATTTCTTGGAGTGCCTCTCTAAATTCAATCTCTCCATCACCATTCATGTCGATGCTGTCGAAACTTGGACCATCGCCACGTTCGAAATCGAATTCGCGTTCATCAATGACGCCATTTTCATCTGCATCGATCATTTCGAAGACCTCTCTTGCTTCATCCTCACAGGACACTTCGATGGTCTCGTCCAAGTCTGGGTCCGTTGGGTCAATTGGTGGCATTTGAGAGTCTTCCCATACGGCCATGATGCTGACATCGGAGATCTCATCAAAGACAGTGAGGGTGATGTCAAACCGGCCATTAGCGGGCATGCTGATGAACAATGTGTGTTCTGTGCCTTCACCAAAGGAGTCGATTTCAACTTCTGTTGTTGTCAATCCATCCATTGGCCGACCTTGACGCCCCTCGGCGGAATCACCGTCTTCGGGGAAGAATCCACCAAAGTCGAAATCAATCACAGAGCCGCTCCCTTCGAGTTCTAGTTTCCCTTGACCCCCATATGTGTTCACTTCGAGGTAATTTCCGGGGTTTTCCAGTTCGACAAAGAAGAGCAATGACTCGCCAGCAGGGGCCTCGAGGCCATTGATTTCTTCTCCGCTGAACAATTCAATGGGCGTTCCGTCATAGGTCCAAATGTACCTGTCCTCAAACGAAGCTGTAATCAGAACATTCGCGAACACATCTTCGGTGGTGAGCAGAATGTACCATGTACCTGGCGTTGGATCGTTAAACCCGATTTTATCGCCTGCACCTGGTGTTGAGGATTGAAGATCGAATTCACCTGATGTTGGGAATTGCTCGAGCCGCATGAACATGGTTGCTTCACCATAGCCTTCAGAGAGGTCCACTTCCAGTCGCTCAGTGCCTGTCGGAACTTGGATTTTGAAATATTGATCCAGTCCGTCGTAACCAGTCAGTGGACCATAGGCTATGCCTGGTGTGAGTTCAACAGCATCTTCCGGTGCAGTGTTGTCGGGTGCAAACGCCATTGTGGCAACAATTGTGAAATCGATCGCACGTTGGTAGGTGTAAGCAGTAACGTAGTACCGTCCGGGCTCGACATCGTACAATGTCGCATCTTGTTCGTTGCCTTGACCGCTGTCATAGACAATCTTTCCTTGGTTTGGATTGTTATCTTCCGGTTCATCTGCCGCAAATGTTTCCTCTATGAACCAGAAATCGAAGGGGTCTGGCACGGTGCCCCAAGAAAGCCCAATGTCGATGTTTCCGCTGCCACCATATGTGCTCACGGTCAAACTTGAGAGGTTTTCTTCAACATCCACGTAATAGTAAAGCACACGGTCTTCAAAATCGGCTTGCCTCCCAGCATCGATTGTTTGTCCAGCAACTGGAATGCCGTTGTTGAGTTCGGTCATATCGTCTTCAGACGGTGGTGGATCTGCCACTTCCCACGAGACGGTCATCGCATAATTTTCGATGTCTGTTTGTGGGACAAGCAACACCCACCATCCGCCTGCATCAGGCCAACTGATCTGCTCCCATGCATAGCCCCACAGTGCCTCAATGGAGCCATCATTGTCCCATGAACTTGGTATCCGGTTGTTGCCGAAGTACACATCAATCGTGATCTCCTGATCCTTGAATTCAGTCGGATAGAGATTAAAATAAGCCATTTTCGTCATTTCATCGAGTTCGGCAAAGAAGAGGAGGTTGTCACCTGCCTGGCCAGATATGTCATTGACTTCTTCGTTATTGTAAAGTTGAATGACTTGGGCCACAATGGTGCCATCAGGCATCACCCAATCGGCGCCGTAAATGGTTCCGTTTGCATTGTTGACGCTTTCGTGGGTAAGCATGCCATCCCCTTCTGGGAAGGTCCAATTAGAGACCCATGTGACTCCGGATCCAATGCTGGAGAGGTTGGTTCCAACAGTGATGTTGTCGAGCATTCCTTGGAAATAATTGCACTCACATCCCGCACCCATGCTCCCAATGTACAATTCATCACAATCATCGCCTGAAGTAAAGCAATCGTTCGATCCAAAATCACCAGCGGGAATCAAGGCCTGTTCCGCGTTGATTTCACCTGCAGCGATGCCGTTGATTCGGAATTGTCCGCCAACACCTTCGATCACATCAATTTCGACGTGGGTCCACTGGTCGACTGGGACGGTTGTGTTGGCGGTTGGATGTTGAGAAAGGCTGTATTCGGAGGCATAGGCAAGGGTTCCACTGTTCAGGTAGAAGCCCCATCCGTAATCGCCTTTCATCGAGATGAATTGTATTCCATCTTGGTTGAATGGATGAATCCATGCAGAAAGTGAAAGGCTATCTGTAATGTTGAGTGCATCGGTGTGGTCGATTTCTATTCGGTCGCCATCATCGGCAAATCGCAGGGAGTAATCAGCACCAGGCCCAACTTCAACAACACCGTACACTGGGAAATACTGAGGGTCGTTTTCAAGGTCGTTCCAAGTTCCAGGCATGATGTTCCCCATGTTGGTGCTCGCAATGTGGACGTAGCCTTCATCATCGCTCGCTGAAGGTTGATCCGCACCCCAGTTCCGGTAGTAGAACGGTGCACCGTTATGCCATCGGTACGCACCATCGTTATCGCTGTCATACAAACCGGTCCAGAGGTGGCGTGATTGATTGTCGAAAGAAGCAAAGGTCTCGAACAGCCATTGGTTTTCCGCCTCGTCATCGACGGTGACAAGGAAACCATCCAAACCTTTGGCCACTTCGGCAGCAACGGTCCATGAACTTTCACTCAACAAGTAGTAAGTGTGGTTGTTCGCAGGATTGACCGCTGTATTGAGGATGACAACATCTTCCACTTCTTGGGCATGAGCGGCGGGAGCCATCGGCACCAAGAGGCTCAAAAAAAACAACATGACAAGGGCCGTAGCCTTGGTTCGCATGGAATTTCCTTGGTAGCAGGTCCTATATACCCACTGGTGCATTGTTTTTACAATGTTCAACGAGTGTTCACTTGAGCCGTTTTCCACCAATGCGCAGTTCTGTTTGGAGTGGCATTTGGTGCTCCCAAGCGAACTCTTTTACAATCCGCCAAGCCTTTTCTGAACCCTCGTAGTCTTTTACATCAATGATTTTGTTCCGAGTATTGGCCTTGAACGCTGCAATTGGTTCCGCGTTCTTGAACACAAGGTAGGCCGAACCGAATCCAAACCGCTCTTTCATGATGTCAGCAAAGTATGGGGCGATTGGATCGCTTGGTGGTAGGACGAAATCACGAATCGGTGGAATGTCCTTCGCTTCTTCCAGCAGGTTCTTTCTTCCCCAGCATACCTGGTCGAGTTCATCAATCAAAAAGCCCTTAACGAGGGTCCCATCTTCTTCAAAGGAGGTAAGAACAGCTTTGATTTCCTCTGGCTTGAATGGAGTTCCGGCAAGACGGAGCAGTTGTTTGAGCGTGATGACGGGGAAGTCTTGGACAAGCGCTCGAATGTACTCCCGGCGAAGTTCAACAGGGTCGTCACTACTGCGTTGTTTAACCGTTCTGAATCCGCCACGGAAATCTTGGACAATGTGGCCAGAACGGATGAGTGGTTGCACAAGTTTTCTAAATTCAGATTGAGTCAGTGCGTGGCGTTCTTTGAACAAATTAGGATCTGTGTTGGAACTAAAGAACTCAACGATATCCCACAAATCTTCATCGAATGGCTGGCCACGAATGGCTAACAAATTTTGGAAGTGTTCGTAAGTCGCCCAAACTTGGTGGCCTCTAAGGTTGATTCCTTGGTGCAATCTGTTTGCACTTGCCATGCTTTTGAGGTCGACACGGTACAATTCACAGCGACCGCGTAGGGCGAAGTCGTCACGAATTTCAGTCACTTCTTTTAGTGCCATGACTTCATTTTCCATCCTCGTTTTCTGGTGGAGATTATGACGGTGGAAGAGGGCTCGCTCAGCGATTTCTCGTGGCTGCGGGTCAACAACGCCGCCGCGAATCATTCGCTCACCCGTCATCTTGAATCCAATGCGTTCCAATGCTTCCCGAGTTTCCTTCTCTAAACTCGAGACTGGTTCACTGTTGAAATTCGACAGGACGGCCACATCGACAAGTTGGTCGGCGTGGTTGTCGAGCAAGAGTTTGAATGCTTCACAGAACTCATCAATGTAAGCAGTCGGCACATGCAAGTCCTTGATGACGAGGTAATCATTCACCTTGAACATCAACACCTTACCAATTGGGTCGATGCCCTTGAACACTGGAAGGTACCAGCCTCGGTCCAACACACTGCGAACTTCCCAAATGAATCGGGATACATACGGGTCCGATTGTGTGAGGATTCTCATGGCTCGGTCTTCACGGCGTGGTTGCTGAAGCAACTCCACTTCCTCCGGCATGCAGTAGAAAGCCTCCGGATCGGGCACAAGGGCCATCACTTTCGCGATTCGACCCGATTTTTCCAAGTTCATGAGGGCGACCGTGAGGTCTTCGAAGGAACGAGTGACATAGAACCTCAGTGTGTTGCCTTTGACAGGTCCCATTCGGCGTATGACATCAACCAAAGCGCTTTCGAAATCCAGGGGTTCATACACATCGTGAACCCTGTGGAAAAGGGACAGGCGTCGTCGGCGTCCGGCAACATCCTCAAATTGTTTTACAACGAGCATCTGTCGCTCAAGATTGGACATTGCATACTTGATGTCTCGTTGGAGCGAGCGGTGCTCATCGCCAGTAGGGAAGTCGGCCATGATCTCTTGGCGAGTGACATTTTCTCCAATCGGAATTCGCTTGAGAAGTTCCTCTTCCATTGGACCAACCCAAGGCTCAGGCTTCAGACCAAGCAACATTGGGATGGTGTCTTTGGTAGTGTACCCCATTCGATTGTGCAACAAGCGACCCATGATGACGTCAGAATCAAGCTGCATGTCCTGCCAATCTTTGAACCTGAAGTCGGTGACACGGTACAGCAATTCCTGCTGCTTCTGGAAAAGCACGTGTGAATCAAAGGCCGAAAACCCGTCCTCGTACTGCTGGAATGTCTTGTCCAGAACCAAATTTTGAACCCATCGATATTCGACCACATCTTCGGAACTGTTGATGAGGCGATGCTCGTCAATTTTCAGAATATATTCTGCCTCGTCGGTTTGTTTATAGAATCCAACAGAGAGAACATTCCGTGTTTCCAGTTCGTGAAGAATCTTGTCCACCATGGCACGAGGGAACGGCAAACGCTCCTCGAGTTGGTCACCAGTTTGTGGCCCTTCGCTGCCAAGCATTTCGATAATTTTGACCCTCATGGCTTCGTGAGGGTCGCCAAGTGCTTGTTCATCCCAAGCGGTTGGTTTTCGCTCCTTGAAGGCTGATGCAACCTTGTATGAGAGGCCCCGCGTGTGCAATTCACGAAGATCTGTGACATCCTTTCCACCGTTGACCGACAGGCAGCCTAACGTGCCGTGGATTTCTGCCATGAAGGGTGAAAACCATTTCCCATCCAGTTGCTCAGAACCAGTGCCATCGAGTTTCGTTATTTTCCCTTGGTCGGATAATTCAGTGACCCAGCATCGAATCGTTTCAATTTCGATTCCAGCTAATTTCTCTTTGTAGAGTGGGTTGTGGAATTCCTGATCGAGGCCACCACCGTGCGACATCAAAGTCATCAATTCCTTGGCGTTGGTTGGAATGGGTGCTTTGTCAAGGTAGAATTTGTCGAGTTGTTCGGCTGTTAACTCGGTCGCTAAGCTGCGTGTTCCAAGCAAACGTCGCAGGATTTCGGGGTCGATGTCCTTGACAAGGTACGCCCTTGTCTTCATGGCCATCAGATCTTCGAAGGCGGACATGAACAACGACATGCCGAGCCGTGATGGTACGGTGACCTTGTTATGGACAATCCGTGCCTCACCTTGGACACAGGATTGGAGGAAGATTTCGAGGCTCTTCATATCGATGTCGCCAAACAAAATTTCGTTCTTTGCTTCACGCATCAAGAGGCTGTCATCCGTGGTTCGATGTTTGTTAAGCAGCGCCTCTGCCTTTTGTTGGAATTGTTGAGGACTGATCTCTTCTGCACCGATTCGCTTTGGAATGATCATTGAGCGACCAGCAACTTCTCGGAAACGCTTTGCAAAGATCTGGGTGTTGACAACGTAGCGCTCAATGACTTCGAGGTGGTTATTGTTTCGGAATGCTTGGTACATTTGGCCTGGGTCCACTTCTTCGGATGTCCGAATGAGCAGTCCATTTTCATCAAAGGACATTTCGATGACAGCGATGTTGTTTGATTCTGCCAAACCGGCCATGAAGTAACCAAGTGCGGTGTTGAATCCTCGGCCACGACAGGTGGTGATCATGTACGTCGGATGCCCGCCGGTGAGCACTTGCTCGACGAGGATTCGGTTCGGGTCCGGGACTTGGAAAGAATCGAGGCTGTGTTCTTCTAAGTGCCTCGCGATGGCATTGGCGACATCGTTGGAGAGGCCATACGCGTCACGGAGAACTGTTCTTGGGTCTTCTTCTCGGCGCAAGGACACGATGCAGTGACCAATCAAGTCGAGCAAGGCGTTGGAGAGTTCTCGTGAGCGTGACCGCGCTTCACCGGACCACGATGGGACCGTTGGACGATGGCCTGTGACCGAGGCCACATTGACACGCGTGCCTTGGATGTTGGTTACGCGGTAGGTTGAGCCACCGAGGAGAATGACATCGCCACCGCGCAAGTTTGAGACAAAGGACCCCGACAGTTGTCCAAGGATTGAACCCTCTGCGTTGAACACGAGGTAGGAGTTGTCTGGAGCAATTGTACCGATGTTGGTGTAGTAAATCATTCTTGAATAGCCACGCTTCCCGTAGATGTTCTCTTCCCAATCCACCCACACACGCCGTTCTTCTTCGAGCATGTCCAAGACTTCGATGAAATCGTCGTATTGGAAATTTCGATAGGACCATGCATTGATGATGATCTCGTAGGCCTCATCGATGTCGATTTGATTGATGATCACCAATCCAATCATGAATTGAGCCACAACATCGAGGCAGTTCTCTGGGAAATCAAGGCGATCCATGTCGCCAGTTTGAATCGCTGCTTGGAGTGCAGCCAATTCGAGGAGATCATCAACGCTTGAAGGGAGGAAACGGGCGCGTGGGATGCCGCCTACGTGGTGACCTGCACGACCGATTCGCTGCAATGCAGTAGCGATGTCGCCAGGACTTCCAATTTGAAGGACCAAGTCCACCGATCCAATGTCAATTCCCATTTCCAGTGAAGATGAGGTGACGACAGCCCTCAAGTGGCCATGCTTGAGTTTCTTTTCAACATCCAATCGGATTTTCTTATCCATAGAACCGTGGTGTCCTGCAACCAATTCACCGAGGTAGGGACGGAGCTTCAAGACAATGTTTTCTGTCATTTTTCTTGTGTTTGCAAATACAATTGTGGTGTTGTGTGCGGCGATGAAATCAGCGATTGCTTCGATGTTTTTGTCGAAGATTTTCATCACTGATAAATCACTGAATTTTGGATCTGTAATGAGAATGTCCAAATCAAGTTCTCTTGAACCTGAAACCTTCGCAATGCACACTTTTGTCGCAGCCGACCTGCTTTCTTGATCATCACTTGCGACCAAAAATTCGGCCACAGTTTCCAAAGGTTCCATGGTCGCAGAAATTCCAATTCGCTGCACAGGTCGTGTGAGGAGGGTGTCGAGGTACGAAAGCGTGAGTGCGAGGTGGACACCACGCTTGGTTGGGACAAGCGAATGCAATTCATCGATGATCATGTACTCGACTTCACTCACAATTGGCTGGAACCGTGGTGAGGTGATGGCAATGGCCAAACTTTCAGGTGTGGTAATGAGGATGTGCGGAGGGTTTCGCAGCATTTTCTGTCGCTCGCTTTGAGGCGTATCACCTGTTCGCAGACCGACTTTGATTTCTTGTGCACGGTCTGGTAGGTAGCGCTCTGATATTTCCTTGAGCGGTCCAAGCAAGTTCCTTTGAATGTCATTTGCCAGAGCTTTAATTGGTGAAATGTAAACGCAATAGACTTTTTTGTCGAGTTTTCCATCCAAAGCCCTTCGCACTAATTGATCGATGATGGTGAGAAAGGCAGTCAAGGTTTTACCGGAACCAGTTGGTGAACAGAGCAACAAGTGTTCCTGATCGATGATGGCTGGAATTGCTAATTTTTGTGGGCGAGTGAAATCTGGAAATGTATCCTTAAACCAGTTTCGAACGGGTGGACATAACCGTTCCAACAAGGCCTCTGTTTCCAGAGGTTTGTCTAGATAGTGAATATCTGCCATATTTTTTTTCACTTGCCCGTGAGTCGGAGTCCAACGAAAGGAGTAAATGAACTTGTTGATTTTATCCGTTAGGCGGAATTGTATCGATGATGACTCTAAGCCCAACGCAGCCCGCCTTTTTTCCACCGATTCACAGGTTCTGTCGGTGGCCGAGGGGACGGATTGAGCAACGGAGAAGTTTCGGCGTTTGGTGGCGTCTTTACCTCATGCAATGCTTGAGTCGGGCATGAACCGATGCAGGACAAGCATCCGACGCATTGGGATTCAACGACAACAACGGGTCGCTTCGGTTTGGTCCGTTCCTCCGGTGAATTGAGCAGGGGCAACAATGCTTCGAATGGGCAATGCGGAATGCACAAGTCACACCCCGTGCAATCTGCTTCGATGATCGCTACCATCGACTGGCCCATGATTTCGGTACATCGCCGTGCTTCTTAACGCTACGGTTATGGGGTTTGATGTCAAATTCAACGGTGGGATTGAAAGGTGGCTTGCCTTAGGCAGGATGAGCGTGGATTTGATGCAAAACGAGGCTGACCGTTTGGAACGTATGTCTGGAATGCTAAAGCGCAGAGGTATTATTCTTCCAGCGTTCGAAATTCACGGTGGAGCAAAGGGTCTCTACGATTTTGGCCCGGTTGGTGGTCGCCTCCGAAACCGTGTCAATCAAACATGGATCAATCACTGGCTGGCTCTCGGCAACATCGTCGAACTCTCTTGCCCAACAGTAACACCCTATGCTGTGCTCGAAGCATCGGGTCACGTTGGTGAATTCTCGGATTTCATGACCGTTTGCACCAAGTGTGAGGAAGCAAGCCGAGCTGACACCTTGCTCGAACCATCTCACCCGAATCCAGATGCACTCTCGAAAGCAGAACTGCAAACATTCCTCATACAAATCAACCCTGAATGCCCAAACTGTGGCGAGCAAGCATGGAGTAAAGTCACGGCTCAAAACTTAATGTTCAACACCACCATTGGTGCAGGCTCATCTGGACGGCCTGGTTTCCTGCGACCTGAAACTGCTCAAGGGATGTTCACTTCGTTCCCAGCATTGCTTCGGCACAACAGGGACCGCCTACCGTTTGGGGCCATTCAAGTTGGAAAGGGGTATCGAAATGAAATCTCCCCACGCCAAGGGATGATTCGATTGCGTGAATTCAACATGGCAGAACTGGAATATTTCATCAATCCACATGAACCTGCGAACCATGACTTTTCTTCATGGTCCTCGACACCATTCCGTTTGGTTGCAGATGGTAAGGATGAGCAGCTGATGACCATTCAAGAGGCCATTGATACCAACACAGTGCGTCATGATACGGTTGGGTACTTCATGGCACAAACGTATGATTTCCTCGTGAAGGTTGGCATCGATCCAGAACGTCTTCGCTTCCGCCAACATGAGTCGGATGAAATGGCTCACTATGCTACTGACTGTTGGGATGCTGAGATCCATGGTTCCTATGGTTGGATTGAATGCGTCGGTATCGCTCACCGCGGCTGTTATGACTTGGAAGCTCACGAAAAAGCAACTGGAAAAACGCTCAGAGCCCGGCGTGAATTTTCAGAGCCAAAAATTGTAGAAATTGATGGTTGGACCATGAATGGAGCAACAGCAGGGCCTGCATTCAGGGCGCTGGCTGGCGCTGTCAAGAAAGCTGTGGAATTGCTTCCCGCTGAGGCATCTTTCCCCTTGATGTGTCAATTGCAATCAGGTGAAGAAGTCGAAGTTCTCCCTGAGCATGTCAAACGCCTGCAACGGACCGAAACAATCACCGGTGAGTGGTACATTCCTCATGTAGTTGAACCTGCTTTCGGGATTGACCGCATCATTTGGCATATCCTTGATCACGCTTATGATGATGAATCAAAAGACGGGGACGCATACACCATACTTCGGCTTAGCAATCATGTGGCCCCTGTCGATTATTGTGTGTTCCCGCTCTTCGAAAAGGACGGCATGGGCGAACTCGCTCGTTCGCTCCATCGCTCCTTGTGCGGGAAATCAGAGGTGGTCTCGGTCTACGACAGCAGCGGTTCAATTGGCCGCAGGTATGCACGTGCAGACGAAATTGGAGTGCCACACTGCCTCACGGTCGATCATCAATCCCTTGAGGACCAAACGGTGACCATTCGTGATCGTGACACAGGCGAGCAGCAGCGAGTGGCCATCGCTGATTTAATCTGACACCGCAAACCTTGAACTTTCTCATCAAGGTTGAAAGACCCTCGGAGCAAGGTGACGATATGCCTGAGGTGAGCGATTGGACCGAACGGCATCGCCCAACCTCCGAACGCCATCTCGAGGGCAATGAAGTTCAACGACGAAAAATTCGTGCATGGTTGGACGATTGGCAAAACAGCACGCCGAAAAAGAAAGCGATTCTCTTGGTCGGCCCGCCTGGTGTGGGAAAAACTTCTGTGGCAAGAGCCATTGCTCAAGACCTTGGTTGGAACGTCATCGAATTGAACGCTTCAGATGCTCGCAATGCCGCCGCCATCCGTAAGGCTGCCACTCAAGGCAGTACGCACCGATCTCTTTTCCATGACCCAAATGCAAAGAAACAACGAACGTTGATCTTGCTTGACGAAGTTGACCACATCTCAGGAGGATTGCGTGCGGTGAGTCAGGACCGCATCGACAAAGCGATGCAAGGTTCCGATGACTCTGGAAGGGAAGTCAAGCTCCATGGCGACTCTGGTGGAAAGGCAGAACTCCTTCACCTCCTCTCGAACACCAAGCAACCTGTGATGTTGGCTTGCAACGATATCATGGGGTTATGGGGTAAGGGTTCGAGTTGGCGAAACACACGCGACCGATTCAAACCTCATCTTGAGATTATTACATTTGAACGAGCGAGCAATGAGGCGCTGCGCCGTATTGCGAAACGTGTGTTGCGTGAAGAAAACCTCGACTTCGACGATGCGGCAGTCAGTGCCCTTGTCGCTAGCAACCCCGGCGATCTTCGTGCATTGGTGCGAGATTTGCAGGTGTTAGCCTCGACCGCTCAAGGGTCCATCACGAAAGCAATGGTCGTGGCCCAAGCTGACTCTGGACGGCGAGATACGACATTGGAAGTGTTCCCTGGTCTCGATGCCCTCTACCGTGAGACGAATGCACAGAAGGCAGTCGAACTCGGCCGTTTGATCGATAAGCCTCCAAGCGAATTGATCAATTGGGTCCATTGGAACAACGCTTCCCTCTTTCCTGAAAAAATTTCAATTAAGCGTGCCAATCACTCCTTGGCTCTTGCCGCCCAGATGTTGATGGGTCAGTACCAAAACACGGCGCACAGGTCATGGTATTGGAGCGGTCAACTGGCAAGCCTCTCTGCTTCGGTGCCCAACAAGGTTCCGTTCCGTGATCGAATTTATTCCTCGTATCCTGCATTTTTACGGCGACAAGCTTCGTGGGTGCGTCCTGCAATTGTCAACCGACTGACTGAATTTTCGGGTGCCAGCAAAGCTGCGGCCCGCGATGAAATGATGCCACTCTTGTCGGCTATGATCAAAGATTCACCACATATCGGTGATTCGACGGAATTCTCTCTATCAATTCGGCTTGGTTTCTCAGGTGAGGAACACGCATCGATGGCAGGTTTGCCGCTCAGCCGACGTTCGACAAAGGATTTGATTGAAGCATACAATGAGGAGTTAGCCGCCTACACGGCTGCCCAAGAATCCACGCACAGTGCTCCAATGGAACTGATTGAAGAACCAGTCGTTGAGTCAGAAAAGGACGACGAAGAACCATCGCCTTCGGGTCAAATGAAGTTGTTCTGAACCTACGATTTTTCATCATCGTCCATGATTCGACGGAACAATGCGATTGCGGCGCGGTCGGATTGTACTTTTTCTTCCCTGCGCCACGTGTGAGGGTGCATCAAAATGACAGCAGTCAGCAGTTCAAGACGTCCAAACCACATCAAAACCGATGTGATGATGAGGGCGCCAGAATTCATTCCAGCCCATGTATTGGATGGTCCATAGAAATCACCAATTGCAGGACCAGTGTTCCCAAGCGATGAGGCAACCACTGTCGTGACCGTTTCGAAATCTGTGTTCGGCATGAAAATCGATAAGATGATGCTTGAGATTCCAAACAAACCGACCCATACAAACAGCATACCAACGATGAGGCCGATTTGATTCCGCTCCACGACTTCACCGTTCATACGGATTCGCTCAATTTTCCTTGGTTGTGCAATGCGTACCAATTCTCGCATGGCCACCTTGAAAGCGAGCGTGACACGGAGCAATTTGAGGCCACCACCAGTGGAACCGGCACTGGCACCGACAATCATCAAAATGAAGATCAGAAGGTGTGTTGCCAAAGGCCAAGACGGGTCCATGTAATCCGCAGAGCCAAAACCAGTCGAGGTTCCTATAGACACGACTTGAAAGAGGCTGTCTCTCAATGCTTTGCCGACCGAGGTACCTGAACCAATCAACGCTCCAGCCACTGCCAACACAACGACGACAATGTAAATCGTATAGTATCGGAACTCTTCATCGCGCAACGCTTTCTTTGAATCGCCCTCCCAAAACATCCACAATAACGTGAAGTTCACACCAGCGATGAACATGAACACAACCACAATCAGTTCCACAAGGACTGAATCATAGTAACCAATGCTTGCATCATGTGTAGAGAAACCACCCGTTGGCAACGTTGTGAGCGAGTGATTGATCGAATCAAAGAGGTCCATCGAACCGGTTCCGTACAGGAGAACGAATTCTGCAAATGTCAGAATGATGTACAACGTCCAAAGAGCGATTGCAGTTTGTTTGAGTTTGGGCCGCAGCCTCGACAATGATGGTCCAGTGAGTTCAGCACGCGCCAGCGCCATGCCCCCGCCAATGACGCGTGAAAGAATCATCATACCGAGCATGATGATACCCATACCACCAAACCACTGCGTCAATGAACGCCAGAGCAAGAGGCCCCTTGGTTGACTGTTAATGCAATCCTCTGTCACGCCAGGAATACAGTTTGGACTCATGTTGTGCGAAATGACGGTCGCACCCGTGGTTGTGAAGCCAGACATGGATTCGAACCAAGCATTCACAGCACCCCTTGCCATGTCGATGAATGCTGCATCCGGAGTAAAAGGGCCGTTGAAAACGCCTCCAAGCCAAAATGGGAGTGCGCCAATCGACACAGCAATCGGCCACACAAGCGCCACACCAGCGAATGCTTCCCTGTCTCGCAATCGCTCGCTCGTGTTGGTTCTCGTTCCAAAACTTAGCATCAAAATACCGACGAAGGACGAGATAAAGGCGGGCAATGCAAACGCCTTGAGGGCGAGCTCAAACGAATCCAACCAACCAGTGATGAGGCCACAGGCTGCGAGTGGCAATGCCAACGCAATGAGGGTCCATCCAAGGATGAGGTAAAGCACGTCTGAGCGCAAGGCCATCACACCCTAAATCGCTTTTCGATATCGGTAATCCGGTCTGGGCTACAGAAGATGATGAGGCGATCTCCGTTGAGCAAGGTCTTTTCTGGTGAAGGGCGCAACGATTCCCAATTGCCAGAGGTATTCCTGCGCTGGATGAACGCAATGCGCAACCATTCTGGAAAACTCGCTTCGTTGATACGCTTGCCAGAGAATTTGGCTCGTTCGTTCACTTCCATGCTGACGCCCACAATGTTTGGGATGTTGGTCAACAAGGCGTACGCACCAGCCGTTTTGGTGTGTATTTGTGCAAGCATGTTGTCAACCGCGACTCGTTTTCGATCGACAGCAAAAGTGATTCCCATCCGTTGCGTGACCTTGACTAAATCTGCATCATAGAGCAAAAGTCCAGTTCGTTGAACGCCCATGTCGCTTGCCAACAGAGCAGCAGCAATGCTCGCAAGATCATCAGTCAATGCCGCAATAGCGATGTGGTGGTCAGGGATTCCAATTTCGGTAAGGATGTCCCGGTCAAGGTGATCACCGTGGATAACTTCGAGGTTGGGGTGGGCGCCAGTGGATGAACCAGAGAGTTCATTGGCCATTTGTAAATCACGTTCAATCACGGTGACGTTTGCACCAGAATTGAGCCAGTCATCAGCGATTCTTCGCCCAATTTTGTTCGCTCCAATTACAGCAACCCGCGGGCTCACTGGGAAATCTGTGGCAACGTGTCCAAAGATATTCAGAATTCGATTGAAACTCGTCAGACCGGTTGTTGCTACAGCGATTCTGTCGTTCGGAACGAGCATAAAATCTCCATCAGGAACAATGCTCTTTTCGCCCTCGCGCTTAAGCCCAACAATCAATGGCATGCCGCCTTCGATTTGTGTCGAGGCTTCTCGCAAGGTGCTGAATACGACGCTCTTGGCGTTGCTTGTGACATCTAATTCAATGATGTACGCGTCGTGTCCGAAAGGAATCACCTCTTCAATTGACGATGATCTCAGGCCTGAATGCAATCTCTTGATGGCGCCTTCGAGCGGGTTAACGACGTGGTTGACTTTCGCCCATTCGCTCAAGTGCCCATTGTTTTGTTCTTCGATGAAGTTCATCTCTCGGACCCTACAAATTGAGAGCAGTGGCTCTGCGTTGTCCGGTGCTAATTCTTTGAATGCGTGGTTTGCGAGTGCACATGCGAGAAGGTTTCGTTCGTCCGAATCCGTTGCTGCAACAAACACAGATGATTGACCGATTCCTGCTTCATGCAATTTTTCACGCTTGGTCAAATCACCATGGATCACAAGAACGTCCAGATTTTGAGCGTTTTTCACAGCCCGGGAGTCGGAATCCACGAGCACCACGTCGATGTCTTCAGCACGCAATGCTTTCGCAAGGTCTGTTCCAACTCGTCCAGCGCCACCAATAATAATTCTCATGATTTTCACCCGAGGTTTTCTGCCAACATTGGCACCTTGAATTCGCCACCGTTCACATCCACATCCCCAACAGTTGTCCAAACGGGGGGTGATCGGTCCACACCTGTTGAATACATGCCAGGGCTGTAATAGGCGTTGAGGAGGTCGCCAGTTGGGTCCGGTTCCTCGACCCAAGCAATGTAGGCGGTTGGTGTGTGAAGCAACCACTTGTTGTTGACAACATCCACTTGCCCCTGCACAAAGCACGTTGACAGCTCAATGCCATTTTCTTCACAATACGCTTCGCTCAATGGGAGTTCAATATAGCCCCAAGCGTGTGCTTCCCAATCTTGGTACTTGCTGTCTGTGAGCGCTCCAAAGGCATACCAGCCGGGTAAATTCTTTACCCGAAGCAGGGAAAGGAAAGCGTTGGTTTGTTCATCGCAATCTCCAGTACCTGCAGCAAGGCATTCCGGTCCACTTCGAGCAATAATCGGTGCGTTTTTGTCATAGGTAGCATGCTCATGAAGGTAATCAAATGCTGCTCTTGCATACCCGTAAGCATTGTCACTTTCGCCTTCGGGAAGTGATTGTATGATTTGGTTCGAAACTTCATTGACAACTTCGTGTTGAGCGTTTATCGCCCAACCGCCAAGAGAGCGGCTGTCGAGGACTGGACTTGTTCCTCGGTCATACCACTTCGTTGTCCGAAGTTGTTGAGCGTCGCCGAAAGGGTTGCGAAAGGAGACATCATCAAATGTCCCACTGTTCGACATGCTGATGCCCGTTTCAATGCCATTGACCCGAGTGTCCACTCGATTGCTGTTGTCCCACCAAGAGTAAGCCGTGCTGGTAAGCGTGATGGTGTATTCAAAGGATGAAGTTTGCCCAGGATCAAGGTTGAGTCTGATTTTGACGCATGATGATAGGCTGCAGAAGTCACTGCCTTGACCGGAACCGGGCCACCAGATTTCATGCCCGTTGTTTGTCATCAGCTTTTCCTCTACGCTCTTCGTCGGCAGGCCATTCAAGGGTATATTGAACACCTCTCCTCCGTCAACAGTGACAGTGATTGCGGAAATTTTCTGTACACTCTCAGTCGGCATAGCCAACGAACCATCTGTATACTCGAAATGGGTACTCGAATTGGTCAACGAACGAACATCAGAGGGTATGACGAGGTTTTCCATTAGATAGCCCTGACCTCCGTTGTTTACCACGTCAACGGTTTTTGAGACCGAGTAGGTCGTTTCGAGAGGATAGAGATGGAAGGGGGCTGCTTGAAGGAGGACCGATTCTTTGACAGCGGCAAACTTTGCTATGGACGCTTCCTGAACAGTCGGTGAGGTGAACACAAAGGCGATGAAAATCACCATCACAATCATGCGGGATTTATTTCTTGTCCGCTTCATGATGTTTTTTGATCGCCCAGTATGAGTTTGGATGACGCCACGTCCGGTTGGTTTTTTTGTCATTTTGTAGGTGCTATCTGCAGAACCGTTGTTGAATTGCTGCTCCATTGCAAAGGACTTGGAGTTGAGATTTGCCAGCACGCGTCCGCATGAATAGCAAATCGTGTCCCCGGGGAGGGTGACACTTCGGCAATAAGGGCAGGAACCCATGCTTGCAAGGCTGAGCGGGCGTTGTATAACCGTTGTGTGCGGAAGGCCCGATAAATGCTTAATTCGGAAGAGTGGACGAAATTGAGGCAATTGGGCGTCAGCCTTCTATGTAAGCAACCCTTTACTCGATATTATGATTCGGTTGCATCCATTTCTGCTGCAAGCTTCTCTCGAATTTGGCGCGCCCACATTTTCCGAAGTCGCTTTTTGCCTTCGCTTGGTATGGAATCCCAAATCCATTCGTCGGCTTTTTTGTTGACGAGCATTGCAAACGGGACAATAAAGATCCAAGCAAGGGGTTCGACGACTGCGTAAGCAAACATCACGAGGTATGCACATCGCCAAAATGTCGATCGAAGAACGGCGCCCCAACGCCTTCCTTGGAGCATAAGTTGGCCGTGAAAACAGCAGATGAGGGCTTCAGTGCGGGGTGCAAAAATGGAAAATCCAGCAACGGTGACCCAGAGTTTGATGTCCAATAGGCTGTCTTGAATCTCAAACACACGGTAGAGGTGCACCATGCCCACCATAGCACCAATGGCCAACCCGAGTGCCCATCCACTTGTCGGTTGGGACGATCCTGAACGGACTCGCTCCCTTCGCAACAACATGTGTGCGCCAACGGATGCAGCGAGGCATAGGAACAGCAAATTGATTGGATTCACAACAGCACTCGCATCATCTGCCACGAACTGGAGGTAGGGCAAGAGGATGAAATTGTGCGAGGTTGAGGCGTAGATTCCACCCAGCAATATACCCCAAAACACATTGCTCCAGGCCGTGGGCAAATCATAGAAACCAGAATACTTGGTCATCACACCTCGCCAACCAAGCGTCATGCCGATCAGCGACGTCACTGCAGCGGCCTGAAACAGAAAGAATGTCGAGGCCATGATTCTGCGTGAAGCCTGCCCTTCATCAAAGCGTTGCTTGATTTCTTGGGTGGCGTTGTATTCAAAGACCCCGGGGCACAGGCGATGTCATGGCTCGTCTGCTTCTATTTGGTGGGAAAGGTGGCGTTGGGAAGACAACCACGTCTGCCGCAACTGCAGTTTGGTTGGCAGATGCAGGCTTGCGCGTGCTGCTCGTGTCCAGCGATCCAGCCCACTCGACATCAGATTCACTCGGCGTAGAAATAGGGTCAGAACCAACACCAATTGAGGGTGTCCCCGGACTTTATGGTCTGGAAATGGACCCTGAATCAAAGATTTCCTCAGTGCTCCCCAAGATGGGTGAAATGATGAA